>Ga0082212_10000161_pt1 | contig 98333 bp, 81 predicted proteins | sample TergutNt197P3_FD_71548 | JGI IMG/M metagenome (GOLD analysis project Ga0082212, IMG submission 71548) | Neocapritermes taracua P3 segment gut microbial communities from Petit-Saut dam, French Guiana - Nt197 P3 | ecosystem: Host-associated > Arthropoda: Insects > Digestive system > Gut ...
TTTTTTCACAAGGCTAGTATCCTAAATTCTTTTATCTTTTAACTTCACACTTCACACTTCACACTTCACACTGCTTTTTAGTGCCTCAACCCGAGCCTTTCTATTAAGCTCTTGTAGCGGTCAAAATCATTTTCTTTCAGGTAACGTAACAATTTGCGCCGACGCCCTACCATCTTAAGAAGACCGCGGCGGGAATGGAAATCCTTAACATGAATTTTCATGTGCTCAGTGAGCTCCCGAATCCTTTCCGTCAGGATGGCAACCTGCACCTCTGGCGAACCGGTATCGTTTTCATGCGTCTGATATTCCGTCATTAAAACTTGTTTCTTTTCCTTCGAAATCATGTAACTTTCTCCTCATTTATAAAGTCCCGAAACCAAGAAGCAGCTCTATGCAAACAACTGAGTAACGGGCGCTATATATAATACCACAAAATTAAAACTAATGCTCTAAATTTTGTCTTTGTTTTTGTCTTTCATTGAACATTGATCATTGTGCATTGAACATTGCCCTTAAGCCTCTTCCTGCCACTTAATCCCTAAGCCAAATTTCGTCAAAATTATTGCCGTTATAGGCACGAGATAGTTAAGGAACGCGTACGGCAAATAGGCAACCGTGGCGACGCCAAGGACTCCCGCATTATAAGCACCGCAGGTGTTCCACGGTATGAGAACGGAAGTAAGGGTTCCTGAATCCTCCAACGAACGGGATAACATGACAGGCGCCATTTTCTTGCCGTTAAACTCCGTATCTTCAAATGCTTTTTTGTACATCCTTCCCGGGATAACTAATGAAAGATACTGATCGGCAAGGAAGATGTTGGAGAATATGCATGAAACGAGAACTGATGTTACAAGTCCGGTAGCGGATTTGACCATTGAAAGCAGTTTGTTAATTATAACTTCAAGGAAGCCGCAGACCTCAAGGATTCCTCCCAATGTAAGAGCCATAAGGATAAGAGCGATAGTTTCCATCATTCCGTTCATTCCGCCTCTTGAGAATAGTTCTGTAAGCATCTTCGCAATTTCAATAATCTGTTCGTGAGCGCTGCCTAACCCTTCCAGCACTTTCCCTTGGATAAGCGCAGAAACTGTCTCGGCAGTCTCGGCATTTCCAAGTTCCGTTATTATACCGGGAGTGTAACCGTTAAAAAGAACGTCAAGTATGCTTCCCAAGCCTGTTCCGTTAAAAATTGATATGGCGACCGCGCTTAAAATTCCAAGAACAATTCCCGGAATAGCGGGGATTTTCATGGCAGCGGACGTCAAAATCAAGATTGGAGGTATAAAACATATCAAAGAAATCGTAAATTCGCTTCTCATCATCTCCTGTATGAGAGTAATTTTTGAAGAATCAATAGTCCCTGACGCATAATCATTTCCAAAATACACCGCTATCCCCGCTACTATCACTAAAACCGGCAGAGTAGTCCAGCACATTGCCCTTATGTGGTCGAACAGCTCGGAGCCCGCAACGGCGGGAGCAAGGTTTGTTGTGTCGGAAAGAGGTGACATTTTATCACCAAAGTAAGCGCCTGAGATAATGAATCCCGCTGTTACAGGAGCGGGGATGTCAAGTCCTGCACCTACGCCCATAAGCGCAATTCCTACTGTTCCGCTTGTGCTCCATGAGCTTCCGGTTGAGAGAGAAACAATACAACAAATAAATAGAGCAGCAAGCAGGAAATATTTTGGCGTGAGCAGCTCCAATCCGTAATAAATGAGAGTCGGAGCAACTCCGCTTTGCATCCAGGAACCAACGAGCGAACCCACAATCATGAGGATTATGATTGCTTGAAGCGCAACTGATATAGCTTTATACATTCCTTCTTCTATTTCTCTCCACTTGACATTAAAGATGAAAACACCGCAAGCGGCGGAAACAATACCGGCAAGAAGCAAAGGTATCTGAGCGCCCTGTTCAAATCCATACAGGTTTTCAGGAAGAACTCCGACACAAATAATAATCACATCAACAAGTAGTAATAGTAATGCAGCGTGCAAGCTAGGTTTTTTTCTTTCCACTTTATATCTTTCCCTTTCTATATGAAACTATATTTTATATTAGCTTAAAGTATATAACATAATTTAGTATTTTTCATTCCATATAAATATAAATATTTTTAAATATGTTATTGACGTTATCATACATTTTTTGTTATCATTATAAATTGACGTCAATTTCCCAATCCCAAAGGGAGGTTTTTCATAAATGCCAGAAAAAAAACGGCAGAGGTTGTTTTTTGGGCGCTCTAAGAGTCTTTTGGACATTCCTGATATGATTGAAATCCAGCGAGATTCGTATGATTGGTTTTATCAGGAGAATGTCCTCCCTACCAAAAGGCAGGAGCATGGACTTCAAGAACTCTTGCTTGATATTTTCCCGATAAAAAGCTACGACAGATTGTTTTCTCTTGAGTTCGTAAAATATTCGCTCGACCCTCCTGCTATACAAGAGGACGTGGCGCGTCAGAACGATATGACTTGGTCCCGCCCGGTCAGAGCGACAATTCGTCTTGTCAATCACAAGACAAAAGAAATGAAAGAAGAAGAAATATTCCTCGGAGATTTTCCTTTAATGACCGAGCGCGGAACTTTCATTATAAACGGAACGGAGAGAGTCGTCGTTAACCAGTTGGCTCGTTCCGCGGGAGTTTATTTTAATAAAGAAGAGGGGCTTCCGGGGCATGAAATATGCTCAGCCAAAATAATTCCCGAGCGTGGAGCATGGCTTGAATTCGCTCTCTCCTATGGAGATGTGATATCAGTGAACATCGACAATAGGAAAAAAATACCGGCTACGCTCCTTCTAAAGGCGTTTGGAATTTCGAACAACGATGACCTTTTACATCGTCTTAATTGTAGCATAGTGGAAAAAAATATTGAAGAAGACGTGAAGGGGAGGTTGACAGCCGAAGATGTGCCCGGGCTTGACGGTTCGATAATAATTGCGCGCAATAGCTTGCTCAACCGCGAGGCAGTAGATAAAATAAGCGCTACAGGCCGCATCGCCGTTAAAATATGGGATATCGATCATTCTTTGGAACAGACAATTGAAAAAGATACGACCAGCAGCTCGGACGAGGCAATGTTGGAGATGTTCAGGCGCTTGCGCCCGAACGAACCTGCGCGAGTTGAGAATGCAAGGGAATACATAAATTCGTTATTTTTCGACGAACGACGATATAATTTGGGCCGCGTCGGAAGATACAAACTAAATCGCAAACTTGGACTCGAAATAGACGGCAAAGTGCGTTTACTTCAGCTCGACGATTTAGTCCGAATAATTCAAGAGCTTATGGAACTGAAGGCGCCCGGCAAAATCGGAGATGACATTGACCATCTTGGAAACCGTCGTGTTCGTTCAATAGGCGAGCTTCTGCAAAACCAGATACGCATAGGACTTCTGCGGATGGAAAGAATTGCGCGTGAACGCATGACGACGATTCCTGAACTTGAAAAAGCCATGGCGCGGGAGCTGATTAACGTTCGCCCGATAGCTGCGTCTTTACGCGAGTTTTACGGCTCGGGACAGCTATCACAGTTCATGGACCAGACTAATCCTTTAGCGGAAGTAACCCATCGCAGAAGGTTGTCAGCTCTTGGCCCCGGGGGGCTTAGCAGAGAAAGAGCCGGATTTGAGGCGCGTGACGTGCATTATACTCACTATGGCAGGGTTTGTCCTATAGAAACACCCGAAGGGCCGAATATAGGCCTGGTTTCGTCCCTTACGACCTATGCCCGCCTTAATGATTACGGGTTTCTTATAACGCCTCGCTGCGAGATTAAAAAAGGCAAACTAACTGGCAAAATCAGATATTTATCCGCTGATGAAGAGGATGACTACTATGTCGCCGTTGGAAATACGCCAATAGATGATGATGGAGTGACAATATCCGGAGTTGAATGCGCCGCGCGTCATAAGGACGACATAGTTTCAATTCAAACAAAGGAAATAGATTTCCTTGACGTCTCTCCAAAGCAAATAGTATCTGCTTCTACGGCTTTAATTCCGTTCCTTGAACATGACGACGCCAATAGAGCCTTAATGGGATCGAATATGCAGCGCCAGGCGGTACCGCTGATATTTCCGCAAGCGCCTGTTGTCGGAACCGGAATTGAACACCGAATAGCAAAAGACTCGGGTTCTTGCGTAATATCGGATGTTGAAGGCGTTGTAACTTATGTCGATTCAGAATGTATTAAAGTGGAGAGCGCAAAGAACATTAAGGATTTTAAATTAATAAAATTCAGACGATCAAATCACGGAACTCTCATTCACCAGCGTCCTATAGTCGATATTGGCGACAAAATTGAAGTTGGAGAGATAATTGCCGACGGTCAGGCAATAGAGAACGGCGAGCTTGCACTTGGGCAAAATGTAATGGTCGCATTCGTTCCATGGGAAGGCTATAACTTTGAGGACGCTATATTGCTAAGCGAGAATCTCGTCAAAGAGGATAAGTTCTCCTCCATACATATAGAGGAATATGAGATTGAAGCGCGGGATACGAAACTTGGCGCGGAAGAGATAACGAGAGATATTCCTAATGTCGGAGAGGATATGCTCCGAAATCTTGACGAAAACGGCATAGTTCGCATTGGCGCTGAAGTAAACGCAGGAGACATTTTAGTCGGGAAGGTCACTCCAAAAGGAGAATCCGATCAGACGCCTGAGGAAAAATTACTACGCGCTATATTCGGCGAGAAAGCGCGGGAGGTTCGCGATAATTCGTTAAAACTGCCGCATGGAGCGCGTGGAAAAATAGTCTCAATAAAACAAATGACCAGAACGGAAAATCCGGAGGCTCTTTCACCCGGAGTAATGTGCGTTGTAAAGGTATACGTGGCGCAGCTTCGAAAAATAACTGTCGGGGACAAAATGGCTGGACGGCATGGAAATAAGGGCGTAGTTTCCCACGTGTTGCCGGTTGAAGATATGCCGTATCTTCCGGATGGCACTCCGGTCGATGTCGTTCTGAACCCGCTCGGAGTACCGAGTCGAATGAACCTTGGTCAGGTTCTTGAAACAATAATGGGTTTTGTTGCGGTTCATAACGGGCTTCATATTGCAACCCCCGTATTTGAAGGAGCAAAAGAAAAAGAAATATTTGACAGGATGGAACAACTTTCAAGGGACAAATATCCTGATTTAACATATGACGGCATGATAACTTTGAGGGACGGCAGAACGGGAGAGCAAATGGAAAAGAAAGTAATGGTCGGCTGCATGTACATGCTGAAACTCATCCATTTAGTTGATGACAAAATACATGCGCGATCCACAGGGCCTTACAGTCTTATAACGCAACAGCCGCTCGGAGGAAAAGCGCAGTTTGGCGGTCAGAGGTTCGGAGAGATGGAAGTATGGGCGCTTGAGGGCTATGGCGCCGCGAATGTGCTTCAGGAAATGCTGACAATAAAATCGGACGACATAAGAGGAAGAGATAAGACTTATGAGCGTATAGTAAAAGGGCAGAGCCTGATAAAACCAGGCACCCCGGAAAGCTTCAGAGTTCTAGTAAAAGAGCTTCAAGGGTTAGGCTTGGATGTTGAAGTGCAGTACAGCGATGGCACAATGAGTACTCTGGCGCCTGAAGAAAGCGATGATGAAAGATTTAGCAGGCAACAACCAAGAAAAATTTCATTTGAAGAGGATTCTGAAAAAGAAATTAGCGCCGAAGATGAACTTTTTATCAGGGAATCTGAACTCCCGACAGGAATGTCGTTATTGATTGAGGATATTGAAGGAGCTGATATTTAATGGCGCGCAAAGAAATAATCGGCGTGAGGATAAAATTAGCTACAAGCGAGCGTATCCGCGAAATATCAAGCGGAGAGGTTAAAAAGCCTGAAACAATAAATTACAGAACTCTCCGCCCGGAGAAAGAAGGTTTATTCTGCGAGAGAATATTTGGCCCCACTCGCAGTTATGAATGTTCTTGCGGAAAATATAAGCGCAGCGGACCAAAGTTCCGCGGAATAATTTGTGATCGTTGCGGGGTTGAAGTTACGGATAACAGAGTAAGGAGAGAAAGAATGGGGCATATAGAATTAGCTGCCCCAGTAGTGCATATTTGGTATCTGAGAGGCATCCCTGGCAGACTGAGTTTGTTGCTTGGAACAAGCACTAAAGAGATTGAAAAAGTTGTATACTTCTCTCCCACGCGCAAAAAGGAAGCTACATATAAAGTTATTATGGAAGGGCGCCGCCTTGATTCAAAAGAAAAGCGCCTTGACATATTTGTAAAAGGGCGAAAAGGAGACATTATATCCGAAAGTGAAAAAAGGGTAATAGAGCATTATGATCAGCGTTTTCAGGCGGAAGAGGCGTATACCATCGAAACTGTCGATGAAATCCCGGTTACTCAGGGGGACATTATATCCGTACAGCAAATGGCGCGTTACAAGAACGAATACGGAGAAGATCTATTCAAAGTTGAGCCCGCTTTCGAGTTTACCAGCGAAGCTGCAGGGCTTCATTTTAAGGCGGGCGACATTATTAGCGCGTCGGAACTTGAGCGGCTTGAGGATTTATATGAAAAATTACCGGCTAAAAGAGCCAGAGTTAATAATCATGACTCTTTTATCGTAACCGCGGCGGCACATTTGCCGTTTGCAAAGGGAGACATCATATCATACAGCGAATATCAAGTTTTTAATGAAAAATACGCAAAACGTTTCACAGCCCAGAGAGCGGCGACAATGATCGAAGATCCATGCTATATAGTTATTGAGGAAGGGACAAACCCAATCTTCAATAAAGGGGACGTAATTTTTGAGCGGGAACGTGATATTTGCATGGCTTATGACAGTTCGTTCCGCGCGGGTATAGGCGCGGAAGGAGTGCGTGAACTTATAGATGGAATTGATCTTGACTTCCTTACGGCATCGCTCCGCGAAGAAGTCTCAGGCAGCACGGGACAGAAGAAAAGGAAATTAATTAAGAGGCTGCAAATTGCGGAAGATTTTCGCAAAAGCGGCTCTTCTCCGCGTTGCATGGTTTTTGACGTTCTTCCTGTCATTCCTCCCGACTTGCGTCCTCTTGTTCAACTTGACGGAGGGCGTTTCGCGACGTCAGACCTTAACGACCTTTACAGGAGGGTCATAAATCGCAATAACCGCCTTAGGAAACTTCAGGATCTAAGGGCGCCTGAGATAATAATAAGAAACGAAAAGCGTATGCTTCAGGAAGCTGTTGACGCTCTCATAGATAATGGCAGGGTCGGAAAAGCAGTGCTTGGCGGCGGAAATCGCCCTCTTAAAAGCTTGACAGACCTGCTTCGCGGTAAAAAAGGGCGTTTCCGTCAGAACCTTTTGGGCAAACGCGTCGACTATTCAGGACGCTCAGTCATAGTTATAGGCCCAAAATTAAAAATATACCAGTGCGGATTACCGAAACAAATGGCGCTTGAATTATTTAAACCTTTTGTAATTCGCCAGCTTGTAGAACGCGGGATAGCTCCAAATGTTAAAAGCGCAAAGCGTGTTATCGAAAGGGGCAGGGAGGAAATTTGGGGAATTCTTGAAGAGATAGTAAAAGACCACCCGGTATTGCTTAATCGCGCGCCGACTCTGCATAGACTTGGAATTCAGGCGTTTGAGCCAGTCCTAATGGAAGGAAAAGCAATAAGACTGCATCCAATGGTATGTACGGCATTCAACGCGGACTTTGACGGAGACCAAATGGCGGTGCATGTGCCGCTATCAATAGAGGCGCAAGCTGAGGCGCGTTTACTTATGCTATCAGCAAATAACCTGCTCTCTCCCGCAAGCGGAAAACCTGTTGTAACGCCAACTCAGGACATAATACTTGGAATTTACTACCTTACCGATATGCGCGACGGAATGCCCGGGGAAGGGATGCATTTTTTATCAATAGATGATGTGCTTTCGGCCTTCAGTCATGAAGTTGTGCATGTAAACGCTAAAATATGGCTAAAGATTGATGAGAACTGGAATACTGTCCCTTTTGGAAGTCGTAAATATTGCGGCAAAAAAGGATTTGTCATATTGGACGAGAATGAAGAAACTAAGACTCAGCCGAATTCAATTGTATTTATACAAACAACGCCTGGCAGAGCATTATTTAATAGCGTCCTTCCGAAAGAATTGTTGTTTGTAAATGACCGTATGGATAAAAAGAACGTTGGAAAACTTCTTGATAAAGCATATGATAGAGTCGATCGTTCATCTATTGTCAACACTCTTGACGCCATAAAGAAACTTGGATATCAATGGGCGGCGAAGAGCGGAATAAGCTTTGGGGTCGGTTCCATAATTATTCCAGATGACAAATACTCGAGAACTGCAGAAGCTCGTGAGCGGGACGAAGTACTGAAGGGTGAATATGAATTGGGGCTTCTTACGGAGGACGAGTATCTGTTTCAGAAAGAAGTTCTGTGGGGGGATGCGGCAAGAGCTGTCGCCGATAGTATAGCAAATAGTATGGACTCGGGAAATCCGCTGCATATGATGGTGGACTCAGGCGCTCGCGGAAGCCGCGGGCAAATGGGGCAGATGGCGGGAATTAGAGGGCTCGTGTCCGATCCTTCAGGCAGAATAATTGACTATCCCATAACTTCAAATTTCCGCGAGGGAATGGATATGCTTGAATATTTCATTTCAACTCACGGAGCGCGAAAAGGGTTAGCGGACACAGCGCTTAGAACCGCAAAATCAGGTTATCTTACAAGACGTCTTGTCGATGTCTCTCAAGATTTAATTATCACGGAAAACGACTGTCACACCGAAAAAGGAATTCTTGTGCGCCCGCTTAAGAGCGACGACAAGGTCATGATCTCTCTCGCTGAGAGAATAGTTGGTCGTAATTCGCTTGAGGACGTAAGGGACGCCGCCGGTAATCTTGTAATTTCAAAAAATGAGCTTATTATTAACGATTTGAAAGCTAAAATGGTTGAAAATGCTCTTCAAGAAAACGGAAAAGAAGAATTGTGGATTAGGAGCCCGCTTTCGTGCGAATTGCGTAACGGAGTATGTCAAAAATGCTATGGAATGGACCTGTCCGCAAGACAAGAAGTTCCAATAGGCGAAGCTGTTGGAGTGGTAGCAGCCCAGTCCATCGGGGAACCGGGAACACAGCTTACGATGAGGACATTCCATACGGGAGGAGTCAGGCTCGCAGGAGAAGATATTACTCAAGGTCTCCCAAGAATTGAGCAATTATTTGAAGTCCGGCGCCCGAAGAAAATTGCTTATCTGGCTGGGGTTGACGGAATGATATCTGAAATAAGGATATCCGACGGGAAGAGAAAAATTTTTATCATCCCTGACGGCGCCGAAGAGTCCGGAGCAGAGACAGTGATAGTAAATATTCCGGCGGCACAGGAGCTTACCGAGGAAATACGCGAAGGAATGCGCGTTCAAAAGGATACCCGCCTTACCGAAGGCAGCGATGACCCTCAGCAACTTCTTGAAGTTAAAGGGATTGAAGCCGTTCAGCAATGGCTGGTAGACCAAATACAGGAAGTTTATCGCAGTCAGGGCGTTTCTATAAATAATAAGCATATAGAAGTTATTTTACGTAAAGTTGCTCCGGTAAATCGCGTTCGCGTCGTTGAAGAAGGAGATACCTCGCTTGTCGTGGGAGATCTTGTTTGGTTGCAGGACATAGAAAAAGAGATGGAAGAAATAAAACAGGAAAACGAGACAAGCATAGAAGAGGCAGTAGATGTATTCTCAGAGAAAAAGTTCAAAGGAACAGGAAAACAGAACGACGAGCTATCAAAATTTATTGGAAAACCTATTGATGACGTTCTGATACGGGAACTTACCAAACCGGAACATCAGATAACTCATTTTATCATAGAAGAAAACGGAGAGGACGTCATAGTAATTATTGGAGAGGCAGCCTTTCGCAAGCAGATGGAAGGGCTTGAGATGATTAAAAGATTTGTATCCGATGACGAGGTAAATATTCAGGAAGGTGAAAAGCTTTCTGCTCTTCAGCTTAAGTCAATGACATCATGTAAACCTCAGTCTATTTTAGTTCGTGACCAGGCGATGTTGGAGACTTTGGTTAATTCCGCCTGGCTTGCTGAGAATGTCATGGACGAAAAGGGAAATTTAGTTTTGGAGGCGGATAGGGTAATAACGCATAAAACTCTTGAAAAGATACGCAAGGAGAATATTCGTTCAATTCGAAAATGGCTAAATAGCAGTGTTGAGCGGATAGATGTCCTTGAAGCGTTAAAAACAGATCTAATGAACGGAGAATTTTGGGCAAAGCCTCTCAATAAAGTTATTGATTCAAATGGCGAAGAGGTGTCAAATATCCCGCAATTAGTGGACGGCTCAGTTACGCGCGGACTGATAGACGGAACTACAATGGCCATTGAAATAGAAATTAATGATGAAAAGAGAATAATCTCCAGGCAAAGCCTGCTTTATAAAGTAATAAGCCAAAAGGCTGCAGGAAAAATTCTTTTGGAGCCGGTAATGGATAGTAATGGAAACGTTGTTATTGAAGCGGGAAGCGATATAAAAACGGCAGTAATTGAAGCTATTTCGGAGCTTACTCCTTCAGATCTTGTAGTTAGGCATCAAGGAGCGAAATCCGAAGAAAAACGTTTCGTAAATTGCTATTCTTTCATGCGAAAATTACGCCAGAACCCGGAATGCCGCCCGTTTATTCATGGAGTGACAAAAGCCGCTCTTGCCACCGAGAGTTTCCTTAGCGCGGCATCATTCCAACAGACAGCTCAAATTCTTGCGGGCGCCGCTGTGAAAGGTCAAATTGACCCGCTTCTGGGGCTGAAAGAAAGCGTAATAATTGGTCATCTTATCCCTGCCGGTACAGGAGCAGCAAAATTTAGAAAAGAGCAAACGAACTAGAAAGGCAATGTTCTATGCACAATGCACAATGAAAAGCGAAAGACAGCGGGCGGCAAAAATGCCGCCCCTATAATATGTTGTGTTCGTTATGCCGATTGACCGCAATATATTAGCGAAAGTATACGGTTTCAAAACATCATTGATTTTTTACTGAAATGATAAAGGAAGGTTAAGATGGCGAAAATAGTTGTGACCATGTTGCAGACAAAGGTATATGCGGACAAAATGAAAAATATTGAAAAAGTGGCGGAATATATGGAGACAGCGGCCAGCGAAAAATCCGACATTGTGACGTTGCCGGAGATGTTCAACTGCCCATACCAAACTGCTAATTTTCCTGTTTACGCAGAGCCTGAAGGCGGAGAGTCGTGGCAGGCGCTAAGCCGCCTTGCAGGTAAGTACGGAGTATACTTATCGGCAGGTTCCATGCCGGAGTCGGATAGTAGCGGGCATGTGTACAATACAGCCTATGTATTTGACCGGGAGGGAAATCAAATTGCAAAACACAGAAAGATGCATATGTTCGATATCGACGTGGAAGGCGGCCAATTTTTTAAGGAATCCGATACTCTGACAGCGGGAAAAGAGATAACGGTATTCGATACGGAGTTTGGAAAGATGGGGCTGTGCATTTGCTATGACATGCGTTTCCCGGAATTAGCGAGGATAATGACGCTTAAAGGGGCAAAAGTAATCCTTGTTCCGGGCGCATTCAACATGACAACAGGCCCCGCCCATTGGGAAATAATGTTCAGGAACAGGGCTCTCGACAATCAGGTATATACCATAGGAACAGCGCCCGCAAGAGATGCGGCGTCGGGATATGTATCGTGGGGACATTCAATTATCGTTTCCCCATGGGGTGATATATTGGAGCAGATGGATGAGAAAGAGGGATATATAACCCGCGCCATAGACTTGGAAAGAGTAGACCGTGTCCGTAAAGAACTCCCCCTCCTTGCGCATCGTAGAACTGATGTTTACGGTTGATAAATACGTGATAATATATACTTAAAAAAGATTACACGCAATTAGGGAGAGCAAAGACTATGAAAGTAACGGTAAAAAATCTGGGAGTCCTCAAACATGCGGAGTTTGAGGTCGGCGGCCTAACTATAATTTGCGGCGCAAATAACACCGGAAAGACCTACGCAACGTACGCTCTTTACGGTTTTATGGCGTTCTGGAATCAAAATTTCATGCCAGATCTATTGGAAAAGGACACAATCGAAAAATTGATAGTTAACGGCAATATAAGAATAGATTTGGAGAATATAAAGAAAAAATCCAACGAGGTCATTACCGAAGCATGCAAAGAATTTCTCCCAAATTTGCCGATGGTCTTCGCTGCTCCTGACAAATATTTTGAGTCTGCATGTTTCTCAATATCTCTTGACAGTGCAAAGATTAAAGTAATTGAGGAATATGATAAATTTGCAAGCCCTGGAGATAAACGCGTTTTAAACGTGGTTAAGAAGCATGGTGAAAATTTCTTGGATGTTAACATCCTGACTGAGATTGAAAAAGAGAAAAGAGTATGGCTTAAGCATATTGTAAATAGTCACTTACTTGATGTCGTATTTGGAAACACGTTCACTATACCTTTCATTGCAAGCGCGGAGAGGACTGGAGCGGCAATTTTTCACAAGGAATTGGATTTTTCGAGAAACCGTCTTTTGGAACATATGAGCAATAATAAAAATGACAGAGACCCGCTTACCCTGTTAAATAGGTTTTTCGATAAAGGATACGCGCTGCCTGTTAACAGGGACGTCGACTTTATAAGAGATTTTGAAGGCGTATCCAAAGAAGAAAGCATTATCGCGCGTGACAATCCGGGAATTATGGAATCTTTCGGAGATATTCTGGGCGGGGAATATAAAGTAACTAAAGAAGCGCTTTACTTCGTACCGTCGAATAAAAACGTAAAGCTCAAAATAGGTGAAAGTGCAAGCTCAGTGAGATCTTTACTTGACATAGGTTTATATATCCGCCACAAGGCAAAACCCGGCGATATTCTCATGATAGACGAGCCGGAGCTGAATTTGCATCCCGCAAATCAGCGGCGCATGGCGCGCCTTCTGGCTAAGCTGGTTAACGCCGGTGTTAAGGTGTTCATAACTACACACAGCGATTATATTCTAAAGGAATTCAACACGCTTATCATGCTAAGGCGCGGAGGCGCAGCCACAACACGCGTTATTGAAGAATACGGCTATGACAAAAAAGAATTACTGGACGCGGTAAATGTAAGAGCCTACATTGCGCAGGAAGCTCATTTGAAAACTGAGGATGACAAGAGAGCTAGAAAACGCCACACTTTCGTGCAAGCCCCGATAGGTGAATATGGCATAGATATAGAAAGCTTTGACGAGACTATCAACACGATGAACGACATCCAGCGAGAGCTGGTTTTTGGAGATTGATCATTATGTTGCCTAATGAAATGTTAGGTGTATATACTGATTTATTTGCTGATTCTTTCATTTGTGCGCCTGAATTCATCGGGGGGCATAGATGTTTTGTCATAACTGAAGAAGACAAAGAATCCAAACTTAACAAAATCGAAGTTCGAGGTGTTCCCGAGAATTCAATTTTGCTGAAAATGAACTGTTATAAAGAGCCTATTGCTACATTCAAATCCACAAAGGGCGAGTGCAAACGCTGTGATTACGTTATTTTGACACAATATGAAAACACAATGCATGTAATATATATTGAAATGAAGTCATGGGAACTAAAAAAGCCAGATATTATCTGTCAATTCAAGGGAGCATTTTGCTTCATGTCATACAGTAACGTAATTGCAGAAAAATTCCACAACGCCCGTATCTCTTCCGCTCCGCAAGAAAGATATGTCGTCCTATACGCTAATCGCAACAATAAAACAAGCTTATTTCCTAAACCTGTTCAAAATAATCATTCTTTCCCAGAAAACGCGATGTATTTTCCTGTTGGATCTAAGAAAACAAAGAAAGGCTTTGTCTACCTCAGGGAATTGATATAGTTAGGAGACTTAAATACCGCTGAAAATTTGATCTCAATAATGAATATCAATAATGATTTTGCTATTATAATAGCTTTAGATATATGGATAACCGAAATAACTGTAACAAATTTGCAAAGAAAGAGGAAAACAAAATTATGAAGCATTTGACTGCAAGCACTGCACGAAAAAACTTTGACGCTGTTTTGGGCGACGTTACGCGTTTCCGCGAGCCGGTTGCCATTGTTTCGGATGATAATGACGCTGCTGTGATAATCAGCATGGACGAGTGGAACAGTATACAAGAGACTTTATACTTATGTTCGATTCCCGGTATGGTTGAGTCTATCAAAGCTGCCGCTTCTGAACCTCTGGAATACGGCGTCCCTGCCGAGGAGGTTGACTTTGGCGTATAAGGTCATTTTTTCGAAGCAAGCTATAAAAGATTTGCAAAAACTTAAACAAGCCGGACTTGAGCGTCAAGTTAAAGTAATTACTGAGATACTTAAGCAGAATCCATATCAAACACCGCCGCGCTTTGAGAGATTGATTGGTGATTTACACGATTATTTTTCTCGCCGTATCAATATACAACATCAATATATTTATAAAGTCCTACCTAATGACAGTAACTTGCAAAATGAAGGAGGCGAGATTTATACCGCTGTAGTCCATGTTCTCAGAATGTGGACGCATTATGAATAAATATAATTATTATTTCAAAGCTGTAATCAAGGCGCTGGCGGAAATGCCTTCTATGGCGGCAAGGTCTTCCTGAGTAAGCTCCTTAATTGTGCTTTTCACAACTTCCATGTTCAGTTCGTGCGGCTTTGTTATCGTGACGTTCACGCTACGGAATCCCGCATTTTCAAGTTTCGCTTTATAATCTTCCGCCGGAAGAGCACCAGAAACTCACCCCGACCATGCGGCGGGACTGCCTTTCAGTTTGGCAAGCACGGGCTTCAGCAGTACCACATCCGACACGCAGAAACGTCCGCCCGGCGTCAGTACCCTGTACGCCTCGGAAAAAACTTTATCTTTATCCGGCGAAAGGTTGATGACACAGTTTGAAATCAGAACGTCGACGCTGCCGTCATGCAGCGGTAAATCCTCAATGTATCCTCGTAACAGAGTGACGTTTTTTAGCGCCAGCCGGTCGATGTTCTTTCGCGCCCGATTCATCATCGCGGGCGTCATATCAAGCCCATAGACATGCCCGGATTGCGTCACGGCTTTCGCTGCCAGAATCAGGTCAAGCCCCGCGCCGCTACCGAGATCGAGAACGCGCTCGCCCTCTTTTAATAATGCCGCCTGAATCGGATTTCCGCACCCGAACGACTGGTCTACGATGTCAGATGGAGTTGCAGCTGTTGTTATTGAATCGTAGTTGTCCTTGGTCATGTCAGTCATGTCGTCTTCGCCGCCGCAACACACGTTATCGCTGCCGCAACACCCGGTTTTGCGCTCAATGGCGGCGCTGTAGGCTTCCTTTACGACTTCGCGTATATCTGTCATGTCTTTTCCTCCTCTTTGTCTTTTCTAATCCCTATTCCCTGTTTTTGCCTCTTCCTCCAACCTCCTGAGCGCTTCGGTATTCTTAAGCTTTTCATTCTCTTTTGCGTAGTCTATCGCCATTTTGCCGGATTTATCTTTCGCTTTGGTGTCCGCTCCGTGCTCTAAAAGTTTCATTACCACTTCAGGATTTGAGGGGCCTTTATCATGCACAGCCAACATAAGCGGCGTCATTCCCATTTCATCGTCTTTCGCGTTAATATCCGCACCTGCTTTGATGAGAGCTGTTATCGCTTCCAGATTGAAGTGGGAGCTAACAGCAAGCATAAGCGGCGTATATCCTTTTTTGCCTTTCGCATTGACATCCGCGCCTGCACTAACAAGAGCCGTTATTACGTCCGCTTTTGAGTTGTAACGCGCTGCGAGCATAAGCGGCGTCATTCCATCAATGTCCCGGGCGCTAACATCCGCGCCTGCTTCCGTAAGGACTGTTATCATTTCCGGATTGGAGAATTTTCCTGATGAGCGCGCATATTGTATCCTTACATCTCTTTCGCGCCCCCCCTCACTAGCGTCCACGCTCGTTCTTAGAAGAGCTGTTATCGCTTCCGGATTGGAGCTTTCAAGAACCGCAAACATAAGCGGTGTTAATCCAATATCACTTTCGGCATTGATATTCGCGCCTGCTTTAATTAGAGCTTTTATCATTTCCGGATTGGATTTATTAAACAACGCCAACATAAGCGGAGTCCATCCATGCCTGTCTCTCTCATTGGCGTCCGCGCCTGCTTCTGCGAGGACAGTTACCACTTCAGGCAGGGGGTTATTGCGCACCGCGCGTATGAGCGGCGTATATCCTTCTCTGTCCTTAGTATTAGCGTCAGCGCCCGCTTTTATAAGGGCTCTTATCACTTCCGGATTTGAGTTGTGCCATGCCGCCAGAACTATAGGTGAATGTCCGCGATTATTCTTAGCGTCAATAGCCGCGCCTGCGTCAATAAGCGCTGATATCACTTCCGGATTTGAGTTATACCATGCCGCAAAAGTAATTGGAGTATATCCGCGATTATTCCGCGCATTGACATTCGCGCCTGCTCCGATAAGGGTTCTTATTGCTTCTGGATTTGAGTTGTATCTTGCGACGTGCATGAGCGGAGTCACTCCGCTTACCCACCTGTTTTGCCCGTTGTTTAGCACATCCGCATGCGCTACATTTACATCAGCCCCCGCATCAATGAGAGCTGTTATCACTCTCGTGTCGGGGTTGGCGCGCGCCGCCTGAATAAGCGGTGTATTACCTTGATTATCCCTTGCATTTACATCTACGCCGCTTGCAATTGCGTCATTGATTTGCTGCAAAGAGCCTTTTTTACAAAGTTCTGAAAAATAAGAAACGCATATAACGGAACGTTCCGCGCTATAATCAATCTCTTCCAGTATCTTTAACGCTTCGGTATTATCAAGTTTTTTATTCCTCTCCGCATAATCTATTGCCAATTCGCCATCATTATTCATAATCTTCGGATCTGCTCCAAATTGTAAAAGGGTCATTATCACTTCCGGGTTGGGGTTATTCCATGCCGCTCTCATAAGCGGCGTTCTTCCATAGTTATTCTTCGCGTTGACATCCGCTCCTGCCTTAATGAGAACTGCCATCACTTCAGGATTGGAATTCCTTCCCGCCGCCCACATAAGCGCTGTATTTCCCTCTCTATTCTTCGCATTGGCATCCGCTCCGGAACTGATAAGCGCCCTTATAGTTTCCGGATTGGAGTTTTCAAACACAGCAAACATAAGCGGTGTAAATCCAATATCGCTTTCCTCATTGACAACCGCACCTTCGCTAATTAAGGCTGTTATCACGTCCGGGTTGAGGCTTCTCTCCGCTGCGAACATAAGTGGCGTGAGCCCCCAATTGTCCTTTACATTGACTTCTGCCCCGGCTTTAATAAGAACCATTATCACTTCCGGATTAAGATTTGCTGTAGCCAGTATGAGCGGCGTTTTTCCATCTCCATCTTTCGCATTGACATCCGCGCTTGCATTGATAAGAGCTAATATTACTCTAGGGTTTGAATTATTCCACGCCGCCTGCATAAGCGGCGTTCTTCCTTCATTATCACTCACGTTCACATTTGCGCCGCCTGCAATAGCGTCGTTGACTTGCTGTAAAGAACCTTCTTTACAAAGCTTAATGAAATCATTATCACTTATTCTCATATCATGGTAACCGCTCCTGCCTCTCATTATGAAAAACGCCAAAACAGCGAGCAGTGCGCATACAAAAACACAAAACAACACCCTTTGAAAATTAGAAAACTTAACGCTTGGCATGGTTAAAACCTCTCTTTATTAATTACCAAATTGAAATGATAAAATACTTTGTTGAACGAGTGCACAGCTCTAAGCGATAGTCGCAACTACTATGGAAAAACATCTAACGAAATTGCTTCATGCTCTTTATCTGTATAGCTTAATTCTTCCAATTCTTTAAGCGTTTCGTTATCCTTATGATTTTTGTTTTCCCAAACATAATCTAATGCAGTTTTGCCGTCCTTATCCTTCGCTTTCGGATCTGCGCCAGCCTTAATAAGAGCCGCTAACACTTCCGGATTTGCGTTATATTTCGATGTATACATTAACGGCGTTAAGCCGTCATTATCTTTCGCATTGACATCCGCTCCGGCTTTTATAAGAGTTGATATAACAGCCAGAGTTGAGTTTACATTCATTGCGTACATTAGCGGAGTAATTCCATAATTATCTTTCGCATTGACATCCGCGCTTGCCTCAATAAAGGCTGTTATGGCCTTCAGCCCGGAGTTGTTTTTAACTGCGTGCATAAGCGGCGATGTTCCATTTTTATCTTGCGCGTTAACATCCGCGCTGGCAATGATAAATGCCGTTATCACTTTCAGGTCGGAGTCATTCTTTGCCGCGTACATCAGCGGGGTAATTCCGTCTTTATTCTTAGCATTGACGTCCGCACTCGCATCAATAAGAGAAGTTATTGCAGCCGGAGAAGAGTTTTCCTGCAACGCATACATAAGCGGCGTAAACCCGTCCTTATCTTTCGCGTTGACATCCGCTCCCGCTTTGATGAGGGCGGCTATCACCGCCGGTCTCGCGTTTTCCTGTATTGCATACATGAGCGGTGAACATTCGTCTTCATCTTTTGCGTTGACATCCGCTCCTGCCTTAATAAGAGCAGTTATCACCGCCGGACTTGTATTTTCCTGCACAGCGTACATGAGCGGCGAAGACCCTTCTTCATCTTTCGCATTTACATCCGCTCCTGCTTTCACAAGAGCCATTATTACTTTTTGGTTGGAGTTGTTTAACATCGCTTGCATAAGCGGCGTTATTCCTTCATTATCCTTTGCGTTTACATTTGCTCCGTCTTCAATAGCTTCCATTATTTGCTGCAAAGAACCTTCCTCGCAAAGCTCAATAAAATCAATATCGCTCATTGCAGCAAACGCTCTTCCTGCAAACAGTAAGCACATAAGCGAACAACATAATACTATTTTTTGTACGGAAAACCTAACGCAAAGCAAAACGAAAACTCCCTTCAACCAACATCCTTTGCCTTTTAAACCTTGCTTTTTATCTTTGCCTTTTAAACCTTGCCTTTTATCTTTGTCTTTTATCCTTGTCTTTTATCTTTGTCTTTTATCTTTGTCTTTTCTAATCCCTAATCCCTAATCCCTAATCCCTAATCCCTGTCTTTTCTAATCCCTAATCCCTGTCTTTCCCCATTCCCTTAAAAAACTCCGCAAGGCTTACCGCTCCCGCGTCGGGAGTTCCGATAGTCTTTTCCTTATAGTTCTTTGCCCTGCCGAATTTTGCGGCATACCCTTCGGTTGCTTTACATCCTATACTAGCTGCTTCCGCCGCCGCTTTAAAAATCTCATCAACTTCATTGTTTTCCATTTGCTTTACCGCTTCGACCGCTGGAATAAGCACATCCATCATCGTCTTATCTCCGACTTTCGCAGCCGTTATGTCCTGCATCTCTGAAAGCCCATTTGAGAACATATCTACGACGTCGGAAGAGGTCAGCTCTTGTTTATCTTCGAGCAGCAATCCAAACCCGCCAAAGAGAGTTCCCCATAGCGGGCCTGCTGCTCCGCCGCTTATTCCCATTGTTCCGCGGCTTAACTTATTAAAGAAATTACCGAATGAGGCGTCGCCCCATTCGGAACATTCCTGCTTTATCAGTTCTGCAATTTTTTTTATAGTTACCCCATGGTCGCCGTCACCGAAACGCGCGTCAATTTCGGACAAATAATCGCACTTTGCGATAAGGGCGCCCGCTGCCCCAAGAAGCCGAAGTTTTAAATCGTTTTTTGTTAAGCTCATGATTATATTCTATTTTATTATTCCCATTTCGCGCCCAACCTTTGCGAATACTGCCACGCCGTTGTCAATGTGCTCCTTGGTATGAGCGGCTGAGACCATGACGCGGATACGCGCGGTTCCCTTAGGCACCGTCGGGAAGACTATAGGAGTTGCGAAAACTCCGTTTTCAAATAGTTTCACACCGAACTGTTTAGCGTCGTTAGCCTCTCCGATGATAACCGGCGTTATTGGGGTTTCGCTGTGCGCAGTGTTGAAACCATACTTGCTTAATTCAGCTTTTATATAATGCCCGTTTTCCCAAAGTTTCTTGACAAGGTTATCATTCCTGAGCAGTATGTCCACCGCTGCAAGGTTCGCTGCTACATCCGGCACCGTAAGAGCGCTGCTGAAAAGGTTTGGGCGCGCCTTTTGACGGATGAAGTCAACCAGTTCAGCTTTTCCTGCGACTATTCCGCCCATTACGCCGAATGCTTTTGAAAGAGTCCCAACCTCAACGTCTACGCGCCCATGAAGTCCAAAATGGTCTGCAATTCCGCGGCCGCCTTTTCCGAGGACACCTTCGCCGTGAGCGTCATCTACGACCACAATTATTCCATGCTTCTCGCAGATATCGACAATCTCCGGCAACTTAGCGACGTCGCCGTCCATTGAGAAAACTCCATCCGTTACAAGCATTTTGCGTCCAGTAGCTCCTGCATACTCCTCAGCCTTCGCTTTAAGAGAATCCATATCGGAGTGTTCGTAACGAACCACTTTTGCTTTTGACAACCTGCACGAGTCGATTATTGAAGCGTGGTTAAGCGAGTCGCTGAAAATTATATCCTCAGCGTTCGGCGCCAGCGTTGGAAGCACCGCGAGGTTTGCGCAGAATCCTGACTGAAGGAGTATTGCAGCTTCGCAACCTTTAAACTGAGCTATCTTCTTTTCAAATTCAATGTGGATAGACATCGTTCCCGCTATTGTACGTACTGCGCCGGGTCCAACTCCGTACACGTCGACGGCTTCTTTTACCCTTTGAACCAATTCCGGGTGGTTACAGAATCCAAGATAGTTGTTCGAGCAAAGGTTTATATACTCTTTTCCGGTTATTTTTACTATTGGTCCCTGAGGGCTTTCTATGGTGCGTATATTCCCGTAAAGCCCTTCTCTTTTCATGCGGTCAAGCTCTTCAGTGATAAAATTAATCGGTACAGCCATTTTTATCTCTCCTTATTTATTATAAAAATAAATTATTTACCAAGCTTTACTCTTATCTTTTCCAGCATATCTCGCGTCATTGCGTCAAGGTCATATTTAGGCGAGTATCCCCATTCGGCGCGGGCGCACGAATCGTCAAGCGAATTCGGCCATGAATTTGCAATTCTCTGGCGAATCGGGTCAACGTCGTAATCTAGCACAAAGTCAGGGATGTATTTTCGAATAGAATCGGCAAGTTTTTCTGGGTCAAAGCTCATTGCTGTGATGTTAAAGCAGTTACGATGCTTAAGCTTCGCGGGGTCGGCTTCCATAAGTTTTGTAACGGCGTCCAACGCGTCCGGCATGTACATCATGTCCATGAGCGTTCCTTTTGCAATGTAGCTTGTGTAAGCAGCTTTACGAATAGCTTCCCAGTAGATGTGCACGGCGTAGTCGGTCGTCCCGCCGCCCGGCTCGGCTTCGTATGAGATTATCCCGGGAAAACGCAGCCCTCTGACATCAACTTCATAACGCATAGCGTAATAGTCGCTCAAGAGTTCTCCTGCGACCTTCGTGACGCCGTACATTGTCGTCGGGCGCTGAAGAGTGTCCTGCGGGGTATTGTCAGCAGGGGTCGACGGGCCAAAAGCGGCTATGGAACTCGGGAAAAATACCGCAAGCCTCAATTCGCGCGCTACTTCAAGAACATTGTAAAGACCTATCATATTCGTCTCCCAGGCAAGCGCGGGATCTTTCTCCGCGTTGGCTGAGAGAACTCCCGCAAGGTGAATTATAGCGTCGGCTTTGTATGCGGCGCAAACTTCGCCAATATCTTTCGGGACGCCAACGTTCATTATCTTAAATTCTCCGCTGGTGACGGCAATATTGTTGGGATCCTTCAACCTTCTTCCGGTAGCAAGTACGTTATCCACTCCGTATATTTTACGCAGGTATACAACGAGCTCCGTTCCAATCTGACCTAATGATCCTGTTACGACGATTCTTTTCATTAATCTTCCCCCATAAATTTATATAAATTTTACTATTGATTTTGCAGCCACTATTCCGCTTGCTGCCGCTTGTACGATGCCTCTGCTGACTCCAACTCCATCCCCCGCCATCCATAGACCATTCAGAGTTGGTACGGACAGATCGTTTTTCAATTCAAGCCACAGAGAGTAAAGCTTTATTTCAATTCCGTAGAGTAAAGTGTCATTTTGATTTACTCCCGGCATAATGTAATTCAAAGCATCAAGGAATTCAATTATATCCATGACATAGCGATGCGGAAGGACGAGACTGAGGTCGCCGGGTTCAGCGTTTGCAGTTGGTTTTGTCATTCCGCGTGAAATTCTTGAATGGGTCGAACGACGCCCTTCTCTAAGGTCTCCCAATCGCTGAAGCAGTATTCCTCCGCCCGCCAGCATGTTAGCGAGTTTTGCTATGTGAGTGGCGTAGCCTATTGGGTCTTTAAACGGCTGAGTGAAGTTTTTTGTTACGAGAATTGCAAAGTTGGTGTTCGGTGATTTTTGATTTTTTAAGCTGTGTCCGTTTACGCTCACAAGGTCATGCGCGCGGTTATATTCGTATACTACAAACCCTGACGGGTTCATGCAGAACGTTCTGCATCTGTCGTCAAAAGTCGGGGTATTGAAAAGACACTTTATTTCATAAAATTGCTCCGTTACCTCTTTGCATACGCCGTCAGGAACTTCCACGCGTACTCCTATGTCGACGGGCATAGCCGCTATGGGCAATTGTAGTTTTGCCACAAGTTTTTGCAGCCATGGGGCGCCTTCACGCCCGGGAGAGACGATGATGTTATCAGCAAAGTATTCCTTTCCGTCAGATAGGGTTACTCCTTTAACAGTTCCATTTTCAATTATCAAATCTTCAGTTTCGGCACCCATGATTATGTCGCACTTATCTTTCATGTGCTCATAAATATTGTTCAAAACTGTTCGAGAAGCATCTGTTCCAATATGGCGAATGCGCGCGGGCAACACTCTAAGCCCGCGTTGCGCCGCCAGTCTCAAAGTATCCGAGACGGACTTCCCTTCCGGTTCATAACAATTCTTGTCGGCGCCAAATTGTACGAAAGTAGAATCAACATAGTCGATCATGTCGTTAAGGCTGTGCTCGCCTATGTATCGCTCAAGGTTTCCTCCAAATCCGGTGGTTAGGGTAAGTTTTCCGTCAGACGCGGAGCCTGCCCCTCCCCATCCTGAAACAATCGCACATGATTTACAGTTGATACAGGACTTTACCTTATTTTCAACTATAGGACAGTGTCTGTCCTTAATCAGTTTTCCTTTGTCAATGATTAGAGTTTTTTTTCCGTTGCGAATAAGCTCAAGTCCGGCAAAGACTCCCGCTGGTCCGGATCCGACAATAATAACGTCATATTTCACGCTACTCACCCTTTCTTTCTTTCCATGCCAATAATACCATAAATGAAAGACAGGGATTAGGGATTAGGGATTTGGGATTAGAAAAAGACAAAAATGAAGAAAGTGGCTTTTGTTCTTCAATTTCTAATTACTCACTACTAACTTCTCACTCCTTTAGCACTTTGGAGTATAATATTATGACAAGAGTAATTTTGCAGTATAGAAGGAGAGAGAAACATTGAATAATTATACTTGGCTGGTAACCGGAGCCGCCGGTTTTATCGGTTCACACATTACAGAGCATCTTCTAACAAACGACCAAAAAGTAGTAGCTCTGGATAACTTTTCCTCAGGCAAGGAACGTAACATTGAGCAAATGATTAATATTGCCGGAGAAGAAGCAGCTCAAAGATTTCGATTAATTCGCGGAGATATTCAGGATTTCGCAACGTGCAAGGAAGCTTGTAAAGGAATTGACTTTGTGCTGCATCACGCGGCGCTGGTTTCCGTCCCTCACTCAATAAAAAGACCAATTGAAACAAACAGCGTTAACGTAACTGGATTTTTGAATATGTTAACGGCGTCCAGCGAGAACAAAGTAAAACGTTTTATTTATGCCTCCTCAAGCGCAGTTTACGGAGATGACGAGCAACAGCCGAAAATTGAAGGACAAATTGGGATACCGCTTTCCCCCTATGCAGCTACAAAAAATATAAATGAAATTTACGCCGCCGCTTTCAATCATATATATAATCTAGAATGTATAGGATTACGTTACTTTAACGTGTTCGGCTCGCGGCAGGACCCGGATGGAGCTTATGCTGCAGTTATCCCTAGTTGGTTCAAAGCTCTCATGAAGAATGAGTCGGCTATAATTTATGGAGACGGCGAAAACACGCGGGATTTCTGTTATGTGAAAGACGTGGTAAAAGCTAATATTTGCGCAGCAATGACTAATAATAAACGCGCATTTGGAAACGTTTTTAACATAGGACTTGGGAAACAGACTTCGTTGAACGAGCTTTTTGAGATATTAAAAGGTATTGCAGCCCCAAAATCGGAAGCAAGACCACAGTATGCAGCGTTCAGAGAAGGCGATATACGACACTCGGTCGCCAAAATTGATTCGGCAGTTTCCGTATTGGGATTCAAGCCCGAATACTCTCTGCAAAGGGGGCTAGCAGAAGCAGCAGAATGGTATTCTGTTTTCTTAAATTAATGATGCAGTAAAACGCTCAAGCAAATGCTTGAGAACGGCAGAATGAAAATATCCACAAGGGCGGCGCCGCATAAAGAAACGACAAGCAAAGCTTTATGTGAATATATTTTGTTGTGTTGCTCGCATACGGTCGATATGTTTGATATACCGCTGTGAGGCGCTCCAAGCATAAGCCCGCATATTCCCGAGCATATTATGGCCGCGTCATAATCGCTTCCAAGCAGCGGAAATATAACTGATACAGCTACAAGAGCGACTAACACTGTTTGAAAAATTAATATTATTGTCAAAGGTATAGCTACCTGATGAAAATGCGTTATTCTGAGGCTCATCACAACGCACACAACCGCGTATCGCAGCGCCAGACTTTGAATCAATCCAAGAGAGTCGGCGCAACGTTTAAAAATATTGACCGCGTCTCCGATATTACGCATGACGACAGCTAACAGCATTGTCCACACATAAGCCGGAAACCTGAATTTTTTCAGTATGTCAACTGAGGATTTCTCCATCCATCCGTTAAACTGTTCTCCTATCCATGAACCCAATGCCATACATAAAAAAACAATTGCAAGCATTCTGACAAATCTTGTGGGGTTGATAACGCCTTTTTTTGCATCGTCGCCTAAGTGATGAGAGTAGACCGGATTGTGAGATGTCTCAATCTTGAGATTGTTTCGCGTTATCAGATATTTTGCCACAGGGCCTCCAAGCGAACTGCCGGCAAGCACGCCAAATGTAGCGGCTGCAACGCCAATTGCTTCCGCGCCCACTATACCATTTGATTCTATCATGGAGCCGAAAGCAAGCGCCGTTCCGTGTCCTCCTGCTAAAGACGCTGCGCCAGCAAGCACTCCGAACGTCGGATTGATTCCGGATATGTACGCCAGTCCCATGCCAATTATGTTCTGTATTACACTTATTCCCCAACAAGCAGCAACGCAATAGAAAAGGGCGACTCCGCCGTGTCTTATAAGGGAAACGCTGGCATTAAGCCCAATGGTAACGAAAAATGCTAAAAAAAAGTACGGCTGCATTGAAGCGTCAAAAGCAACATCCATATTTAAGAAATAATATAAAGGGATCCTTGCCAAAATGACAAATACTCCCCCAATCAACGCAATCGGCAAACAAAAATGTTCAAGAATTCTGCTTCTTTTTCTGATATACACCCCAAACAGAAGTGTCATAGAAGCTATAGCTAATGTGAAAAGAGGATTAAACCGCAAAATAAATTCGCTTTCAGCTTTTATTAATTCCAAAGTTTCCTCCTATTCAACAATTCTTAGCGAGTGGTCGCAATCTCCGGTAAGACATACTGCGCCTTCTTCGGTTATCAGATAATCGTCCTCTATTCTCATCCCTCCCCATCCTTCTATATAAACACCCGGTTCTATGGTTACTACATCTCCAATGGCTAGCACATCTCCTGAAACAGGCGACAGCCTTGGCGGCTCGTGTACTTCAAGCCCAAGCCCGTGCCCCAGGCCGTGCGAAAATTGTTTTCCGTATCCCGCATCGGTAATTATCCTGCGCGCTATGTCGTCGATTCTCTTTCCGGGTTCGGATGGAGCAAGAGCTTTCGCAGCTTGCCGATTCGCGCGCGACAACAGCTCATTTATTTCTTCGGTCATTTGCGACGGTTTCCCGATACAAAAATTTCGCGTTACATCGCACATATAGCCGTCAACTGTGACTCCGAAATCGACTGTGACGACGTCGCCCAATTCAAATTTCTTGTTCGTAGCCCTTCCATGAGGCAGAACTCCGCGCTTACCTGACGCTACAATAAAATCGTCATGCGTCCAGCCTTTTTCTCCGCCCATTTGCCTAATTTTGTACAAGAGCAAGTTTTCAAATTCACGCTCGGTCATTCCGGCGAAAGTTTCCTTAAGTGTGGTCAAATATGCTTCAAAAGCTATCTTTCCGGCTTTCACAATTGATGAAACTTCAACCATATCCTTTGTTCTGCGAAGCAACGGGATCATGGAAGAAGCGTCTTCCCATCTGATAGGATGCTTTGCCAGACAATTTTTGTATATATAATGCGAAATCTTCTCAGCTTCAAATCCAACGCACTTATAGTTTGACTCTGAAATTATTTTGACAGCGTCCTTCTCCATAAATCTGCCTTGAAGGATAAATTCAAAAGGCGATTGATCCTGAGCCTGTTTTTTGTAACGCCCGTCGCTTATCAACAGAGCGCGCTTTTGATCGATAAGCAAAGCTGCGCTGCTTCCGCTGAACCCGGAAATATACCTGCAGCTCTCGGAATTTTGATTTTCATTAACAAAAAGAACAAAAGCGTCAAGAGATTGCTTGGATATGTTCTCCCGAAGTTTCGCTACTCTTTCGTTTATTCTGTCAAACCCCATCTTTACACCAATTATTATTCATCTTTTTTGCGATTTTTTGCGAAGATAATCAGCATAACTAAAAGCACTATTGACGCTATCAGATATCCATATCTGCTCTCGATGATGGAAATAACATCCTGATCGGGACTCTTCACAGTGTAACCCGTCAACGTTGCTGCCGCTTCATTGTTCTCTGCGTTTTTCTCAGAGAACACGCTGAAATCGTATATGTCCGCGCTCGGGTTGTAGATGGTAAATATCGCGATGCCCGATGCGTTTGTAATTTCAGTATGCGTATTGCCTTTTACGTTAAATGTTACGGTCTTTCCCGAGTCATCTGGAAAGGCGCCCGATAGGGTTGCCGTCAATGTTATGATGCCCGGCAAAGTAAGCGAACCGCGCGGCAGCGCCGCCAATTTCAACGAAGGAGTGACAGCAGCAGTTACGCTTGAACTGCCGCCGCTACCCGCAACCATACCGTTGCCATCTTTACCGTCGCTTGCCGTGTCTTCTTTTTCGTCAACCGATGTAGCATCAATGCTTATTGGGTCCTCTTGAACAGTAATATTGTCGTCGCTAACCGTTCTGCCGTACTCGTCTGCCGCCCAAACCGCAGAAAAAGACGCAAAGCTAAATGCAAGCAGCAACAACGCTGCGAAAAAATATTTTTTCATTTCGATTCTCCTTCGTAAAAATTAATCATTGTGCATTGTCTTTCTAAGTTGTCCGCACGCGGCGTCTATGTCCGTTCCTTTTTCATGGCGAACTTCAAATTCAATGTGAAGTTTTGAGAGTACGCTGCAGAATTCCTTTATCCTGGCGTCGCTTGAACGCTCATACTTTTCGATTACCGGATTATATGGGATTATATTTACATACGCGCCAATTCCATTGAGCAATGTAGCCAATTCATAAGCCTCGCCTACAGAATCATTTACTTTATCAATCATTATATACTCGAAAGTTATGCGCTCTCCCGCGCGTTCCTGATATATCTTCAAAGCGTCCATAAGGCTTTCAAGCGAGTATTTTCTGTTTACTGGCATGAGTTTGGATCTTAAAGCGTCGTTTGGAGCATGGAGGGATACCGAGAGCCTTACCGGAACTTCGAAATTGCTCAAGTCAATTATCCCGGGTACAACGCCTGAAGTAGAAATTGATATATGTCTCGCCCCAAGGTTGCGCATTTTTGGATTATTGAGCGCGAGAATGCCCGAAAATACATTGTCGGTATTGCAGAAAGGCTCCCCCATTCCCATGAATACCACATTATTTATATCCTTGCCAAAGCGTTTTTCCATGACAAGAAATTGACCGACTATCTCGCTAACGCTAAGGCTCCTTGAGAAACCCGTTATGCCAGTAGCGCAGAAAGAACAGCCAAGCTGGCATCCTACCTGGCTTGATATACAAGCAGTAGAGTGATTGCCATGATGTATCAGGACTGACTCAATTTTTTCTCCGTCGGTAAGCTGCAACAGAAATTTCTGGGTTCCGTCTCTGGATACCTGTTCTTTGATTATCATTGGCGGAATTATTGTAAATAACTCCCTAAGCTTTTCTCTCAGTTCCTTTGAGAGGTTCGTCATTTCAGCGTAATCAAAGACCTTTTTCTGATATATCCATTGACATATCTGGTCCGCGCGGAAACGAGGAAGCTCAAGTTCTCCAATTAAAAGCTTATTCCATCCTTCGTAAGAAAGCGATAATGCGTCGTGAATTACATTCATATTCTGCCCCCTCTTTCCCATAAATTGTATTTTCACTTGGGCTATTATACCAAGTTGAAATGGTAGAATAAATAATTAGCTATAGTTAATTAAAAATGAAAGGGGACTAAACTATGAATGATTCAAAACCGCAATTGAACCAAAAGCAAAGCTCTGGAGCGACCATGAGCATCCTTCTTGGCGCCGCCTTTTTGATGGCGACCTCTGCGATAGGGCCAGGCTTCATAACGCAGACCACAGTCTTCACAGCCCAAATGAAAGCGGCCTTCGCTTTCGCGATACTTATTTCAATCTTGATTGATATCATAGTGCAGTGGAATATATGGCGCATCCTCGCAGTTTCAGGGCTTCGCGGACAGGACGTCGCCAACAAGGTGCTGCCGGGACTGGGTTATTTCCTTGCCTTCGCAGTAGCGCTCGGCGGGTTGGCATTTAACATCGGTAATGTCGGCGGCGCCGCGTTGGGATTCAACGTAATCTTCGGAATGGATCAAATGACGGGGGGCATTGTCAGCGCTGTCATTGCCATCATAATTTTCCTCTGGAAAGACCTCGGTAAGGCAATGGATAAATTCGCACAGATTTTGGGCTTCGTAATGATAGCTTTAATTACATATGTAGTCGTCACTACAGCGCCGCCAATAGGCGAGGCGGTAAAGCAGACATTCGTACCTTCGGAAATCAACTGGACCATAGTGCTGACCCTCGTGGGCGGGACGGTCGGCGGATACATCACTTTCTCCGGCGCTCACCGTATCATAGACGCCGGTATCACTGGACAAGAAAACATCCGCCGCATCAACATCGCCGCGACGAACGGAATATGCATAACGGGCGTCATGCGCTTTTTGCTCTTCCTCGCCATTCTGGGAGTAGTTATGACAGGCGTTGCATTAGACAAAGAAAACCCTGCGGCGGATGCTTTCCGCATCGCGTCCGGAGACATCGGATACCGAATATTCGGCGTCATTCTTTGGGCAGCGGCCATCACTTCGGTGGTAGGATGCTCCTACACGTCGGTATCATTCCTGAGGACGCTTTCACCCTACATTGAGAGATATTACCGCTATTGGATAATTGGATTCATCATCGCCTCAACATCCATTTTGACGTTCATCGGACGCCCGGTTATGCTTCTGGTATTAGCCGGTTCCATTAATGGGCTTATCTTGCCGCTCTCGCTTGCCTCCATACTCCTTGCCGCCCACCGTGTGGACATTATCGGGAACTACAAGCATCCTGTCTGGTTGACCGGTTTAGGCTGGATAATGGTCGCTTTCACCGCCTGGATGGGTTGGGGCGCCCTGCAGGGCCTGAGCGGTTTAATAAAGTAAAGCCATGACGCCTCGCATAATTTTCGCAGGAGACAGTTGTATCGTTGTCGAGTACGGTAACTCTATTGATATGGAAATAAACGCGCGCGTTCAGGCGCTGCGCGCTGAAATCGAGAGTAGACGATTCAGCGGATTCATAGAGACAATTCCCACATACCGTTCCCTTGCGGTATGTTTCGACCCGCTGGCGGCGCCGCCCAACCTCGATAAGTTATTGCTTGAAATGGCTGAAATAGCGGGTAATACAAGTACAATCGGCGAAGAAAAAAGGAAACTTCTGATCGTGCCCGCGTGCTACGAGGGGGATTTCGCGCCTGACATCGAAAAAGTCGCAGCAAACGCGGGAATAACGGTCGACGAGGTAAAACGACGCCACAGCGCGAGAGATTGTTATTGCTATATGCTAGGGTTTGTCCCGGGTTACTCGTACCTTGGAGGTATGGACGAGTCACTGGAGACGCCTCGTCTAAAAGAGCCGCGGGAGAGAATTCCCTCGGGCAGCGTTGCTATTGGAGGGAAACAAACGGGGATTTATCCAATAGAGAGTCCAGGCGGCTGGAATCTCATCGGTAAAACGCCCCTGCGTATGTTCGACCCGTTGAGGACTCCCGCAATTTTCCTTGAGGCGGGAATGTGGGTACGCTTCGTCCCGATAGACACGTCGGAATTCGAGCGTTTGGCGGAGACAGCAGCGCTGCCGGACTGGAAACCGGATATCCGCGAGGAAATTGTCCGCAAGGAGGTGGCGTGATGCCCGTCATAGAGGTAATAAAACCGGGAATGTTCACGACAGTGCAGGATCTTGGGAGGTTCCGAAGTCAAATGCAGGGCGTTCCCGTCGCGGGAGCGATGGACAGCGCCGCTCTGCGACTCGGCAACATATTATTGGGCAACGATGAGAACGCTGCAGGGCTTGAAGTAACGATTACAGGCCCCACGCTTAAAGTAATTACGGGAGAGTGCTGTTGTGCAATCACCGGAGCTGAGGTTGGCGTAACGAAAAACGGTCTCCCCATATCAAATTGGACAGTGCACAAAATAGTAACCGGGGATGAAATTTCCTTTAGTCCTCCACCTCAAAACGGAGGCGTGCGCGCTTATTTTTGCGTGAGCAGCGGATTCGAAGTCCCACTCTCAATGGGCAGCCGCTCAACCTATACGCGTGGCGGCTTCGGCGGTCATAAAGGGCGGGCGTTGAAAGCCGAAGATGTGCTGAGAACTGTCGATCCCGGAGTTCTCTCTGGAGAGCACGAAGGATTCGTCTGTCCGCCGCGCTTGCGTCCGGACAGAAATCCCGGCGCTCCGTTGCGAGTGATGCCAGGACAGCAGGAAGAAGCTTTCACGGAAGAAGGGATTGAAACTTTCTATTCCTCCGAATACGTTATCACCAACTCCGCAGACCGGATGGGGTATCGCATGGAGGGAGCAGCCATCGCCCACAGAGAGGGAGCGGATATAATCTCGGACGGAATTTGCCTTGGCAGCGTACAAGTGCCCGGACACGGACAGCCCATCGTCATGTTGGCAGATAGACAGACCACCGGCGGTTACACGAAAATAGGCGTCGTATGTACGGTTGACTTGGGCAAACTGGCGCAGCGCCTGCCCGGGCAAAAGGTGCGTTTCGTAAAAACGACGCTCGCGGAAGCCGTTAGCTTTTTGCAACAGGAAGCCACACTTTTCAATTCGTTGAAAGAGTTAAGAGCGGATTGGCGTAGAATCCCGCAAGTAAAAGAAAATCATGTCCCCGCTGCAGAGACGAGAAGCATATGCGTGACAGTCAACGGCAAAACTCATAGCGTCCTATGGGAAGTACTAAATTAATCAGGGTGAGGTGTGTTATATGGCGGCAATAATAGATTTAAACAGCGATTTAGGAGAGAGTTTCGGCGCGTGGAAGATGGGGATGGACGAGGAAGTAATGAACCACATCAGCTCGTCCAACATCGCCTGCGGCTGGCATGGAGGCGATGCGGAAGTCATGCTCCGAACGGTTCGGGCTGCAAAAGTACGCAACGTAGCGGTAGGAGCGCACCCGGGCTATCCAGATCTTCTGGGCTTCGGGCGGCGCAACATGTCCTGCACTCCTAACGAATTATATGCTTACACTATTTATCAGGTTGGCGCGCTACTAGGCATATGCGCCTCAGAAGGCGTTGAAATGCAACACGTTAAGCCGCACGGCGCAATGTATAATCAGGCGGCGAAGGACCCCAAACTTGCGTCGGCTATAACTCGCGCCGTCAAGAGCTTGAGCGGCGGGTTGATTCTCATGGGATTGGCCGGTTCAGCGTTCGAGGAAGCGGCTGTTGAACAGGGCGTTCCGTTCGCATCCGAAGCTTTCGCAGATAGGGGTTACATGGCGGACGGGAGCTTAGTACCGCGCAGCCAGCCCGGAGCGTTCATTCATGACCCCGATGAAGCCGCAGTTCGTATACTGAAGCTCGTCCGCGAAGGCACGGTGGAGACGCCCGATGGGCAGACGCTGAAATTGAAGGCTCACACTATCTGTATGCACGGCGACAACCCTTCCGCAGTGAAGATGGCGGAGGTCGTAAAGTGTACGCTCGAAAAAAACGGGGTCTCAATTAAGAATTTGAGAGTAATTTTGTCGTAAAGGGGAGAACGGGAATGACGACCATGAGCGATTATGCAGCGCACAGCCCTGCTGATGTGCGCAGGATTATTCGTGAGGGAAAATGGGATCGCCCGACGTCTGGCATGTGCGCAGGGCACGCGCAGGGAAATCTCGTCGTGCTGCCAAAGGATCTGGCGTACGACTTTCTCGTCTTTGCGCAGCGCAACCCAAAGCCATGCCCGATATTGGACGTCACGGAACCGGGGGACACGGAGCCAAAAATCGTGGCGCCCGGGGCAAACCTTGCGACGGATATTCCCCGTTACCGTGTCTGGAAGAACGGAATTTGCACCGACGAACCAACCGATGTTACAAAATACTGGAGGGACGACCTCGTGGGCTTTTTGCTCGGATGCTCCTTCTCGTTCGAGGGCGCGCTGCTACAGGCCAAAATTCCTGTGCGTCACATCGAACTCGATTGCAACGTTCCCATGTACGTGACAAACAGGGCATGCGTTCCTGCGGGGCGGCTCAAAGGGCAGATGGTAGTATCAATGCGCCCTATTCCTGCAGCGCTGATTCCAAAAGCTGTGCTCTGTACGGGGCGTTTTCCCGCAGTACACGGTGCGCCTGTACACATCGGAGAGCCGGAAGCTTTAGGAATAAACGATATCAGCAAGCCGGATTTCGGCGACCCTGTCCCGATTCACACGGGCGAGATCCCCGTGTTCTGGGCATGCGGCGTAACCCCACAAGCGGCAATAATGGCGACAAAACCGGAGTTCGCTATAACTCACGCCCCAGGGCATATGTTTATAGCGGACACACGAGATATTGATTACGCAGTATTTTAAGTGTGGAGGTTGGAGGGTGAAGTTAAAAGACAAAGGCAAAAGCAAAGACAAAATGTCTTTAACTTCACACTTCACGCTTTGCACTCCACACTGTTTTCCCCCCTCCTGATTACCGAAAATAATATGAAATATTTTCAACTTCCTTGCAGATTTATAGTTTATTCCACTTCAAAAATTTAACAGTGACTTCGTTGAACAAACGGAAAGGAAGAAAACACAATGAAACTTATTTGGAAGCTATCCATCCCGCAAATATTTATTGTCATTTGTTTGAGTCTGATTAGTTTCGTCGTTATTAATTATTCTTTTGTTCACATAAGTGAGCAATACATACAGGGAGTCGCTGAAAATCACCTTAAACTCATATCCAAGAACGTTGAAGCCAACGCGCTTGATGCCGTGACTCAGGCTTCAATGTTCATAAATATGCCGGTAGTTGCGAAAGCATATGAAATAGCCCTTAGCGGCAACATTAATGACCAGTATTCTCCGCAATCCCAGGAAGCGCGCGAACTGCTGCGAAAAGAACTAACCCCGATGCTGGACGGGCACATGGAACAAACGGGTAAAAAACTGCAGTTGCATTTCCACTTGCCAAATGCATTTAGCTTGGTGCGTTTGTGGCGTGATAAGCAGACAAGAATTAATGGAGAGTGGGTTGACATTTCCGATAACCTTTCATCGTTTCGACCGACTATAATGGATGTTATAAGCACCGGTAAGTCAGTCATGGGGATAGAACTCGGCAGCGGTGGACTTGCCATTCGCGGGGTGATTCCGGTTAAAACACCGGACGGCAGACAGATTGGATCTGCAGAAGTTCTTAAGGACTTCGTATCCATCCTGAATGACTCAACTGAAGAAGGAAGGAATTATGTAGCCCTTTATGTGAACGCTGAATTACTCCGATATACCGTGGAACTGCAAGATCCAGAAAAATACCCTCTAAAAGGTGATTTTGTGCGCGTTATCGAAGTAAAGGACAACTACGTTGATTCATTAATCACACAAGAACTGCTGTCTAAAGGAAAAACCGGCAAAGCCTTTGAAACCCATGGCTCCATAGCTCTTGCGGCGTCTCCGGTTGCCGATTTCAAAGGGGATCATGTTGGAGTTTTGGTCTACGCTATCAATAACGAGGAGATATACAAATTTACTAGCACGACCGAGACTATCCTGACGCTCATGCTGGCGTGCATTGCCTTCGCGCCCTCCATTTTTCTTTTGCTGGCGTTACGTATTCTGGTTATACGCCCGCTCAATACGATAGTCCGCCTGGTAAAACGCGCGGGGGACGGCGACTTGACCATCGTAAAAGATGACTTCAACAATAATAGCAGGGACGAGATGGGCGGCATGGTAGTGGCGCTGGCCGACATGATAGATACTCAAAACAGGACAATTATCCATATCGTGGATATTGCTAGAGATCTCACTCTCGGCGCCAAAGATCTTTATGCCATTTCCGAGAAAACAAACACGGCAATGGAAGAAATCAGAACATCTGTCGTTCATGTCAAAGAACTGAGTGAATCCAACGGCGCGGCGTTAGAGGAGAGTAACGCCGGCGTCGAGGAAATGAACACCGGAGCAGACACCGTGGCGCAGTCGGCAACGGACAGCGCCGCCTTTATCTCCCAAACCACGGAAGCATCCAACAAGGCCATTCGGACGGTGCGCAACGTCATTGAGGGAATGCACGTCGTTGATGTAAATTCCAAGGGAAGCGAAGGTAAAATTCGGCAATTAGTCTCATCCGTTGAAAAAGTCAGCAGCTTCATTTCGGTTATCACCGGAATAGCGGATCAGACGAACATGCTTGCGCTCAACGCAGCTATTGAGGCGGCTAGAGCCGGCGAGGCGGGACGCGGGTTTGCTGTCGTCGCGGAAGAGGTGCGCAAGCTGGCTGAGGAGTCCGCACAGGCGGCGGAGAACGTTAACAAGATAATCCGTGAACTCGAGTCCGGTGCACATGAAAGCATCAATGCCACGACCGAAGCAGGCCGCCTCCTCGCGTCAACGTTGGACCACGCGGAGCTTGCACTTGGCGAACTGAACAGCGCCTTGAGTCAGATAAATAAAGCCAACGATTCCATCCAGAACATAGCCGCCGTCACGGAAGAGCAGGCGGCATCCAGCAAGGAAGTGGCGCAAGCTATAGACAATATAACCAAATCATCGGTCAATATAGCCGGAACTGTTGACAACATCTCGCGCGCAACTTACGAAACGGTGCAAACTGCAGAGGTCGTCGCGAAACAGGCGAAGTCCATAACGAGCCACGCCAAGAATTTGGCGGATTTGCTGTCAATGTTCAAGCTGAAAGAAGTCCATGAAAGAAAAATGTTGAATAACAAATGAAGGCGACACGATGTAGAGCGGCGCGATGTGGACATCGCGCCCTACTTTGCTGAACATACGGAAAGGAAGATAACTCAATGAAACTTATTTGGAAGCTCTCCATCCCACAAATATGTATTGTCATTTGTTTGAGTCTGATTAGTTTCGTCGTTATTAATTATTCTTTTGTTCACATAAGTGAGCAATACATTCAGGGCGTCGCTGAAAATCACTTTAAATTCATAACCAGGAACGTTGAATCCAGTGCGCTTGACGCCGTAACGCAGGCTTCCATGTTCATAAATATGCCGGAAGTGGCGCAAGCATATGAAATAGCCCTTAGCGGCAACATCAATGACCCATATTCGCCACAATCCCAGGAAGCGCGCGAACTGCTGCGAAAATCATTAACCCCGATACTGGACGGGCACGTTGAACAAATAGGTAAAAAGTTGCAGTTGCATTTGCACTTGCCCAACGGATTCAGCTTAGTGCGCTTATGGCGTGACAAACAAGCAAGAGTCAACGGAGAATGGGTTGACATTTCTGACGAACTTGCGTCATACCGGCTTGCAATAGCGGAAATTATGAGGACGGGCAAGAAAGTCATGGGAATTGAGATAGGCAACGGCGGATTCGTTATCCGCGGGATAGTTCCTATAAAGACGCCGGACGGAAAGCAAATAGGCTCTGCTGAAATTCTAAAGAATTTTGATGCAATTCTTGACGCATCTACTGAAGAGGGAAATACTAGTACTGCCTTATATATGAACTCTGAACTGCTCAAATATACTGTGGACCTGCAAAATCCGGAAAAAAACCCGCTAAAAGGGGATTTTGTGCGAGTTATCGAAGCAAAGGACAGTTCCATTGATTCAATGATCACACAAGAACTACTGTATAGGGGAAAAACTGGCATAGCTTTTGAAACCCACGGTTCCATAGCTCTTGCTGTGTCTCCGGTTGTAGATTTCAAAGGGGATCAAGTTGGGGTTTTAGTCTATGCTTTCAATAACGAGGACATATACAAATTTACTAACACGACAGAAACTATCCTGACGATCATGCTGGCGTGCATTGCTTTCGCGCCCTCCATTTTTCTTTTGCTGGGGTTGCGTATGCTGGTTATACGCCCGCTCAATACGATAGTCCGCTTGGCAAAACGCGCGGGGGACGGCGACCTGACCATCGCAAAGGATGACTTCAACAATAATAGCAGGGACGAGATGGGCGGCATGGCAGCGGCGCTGGCCGACATGATAGGTACTCAAAACAGGACAATTATCCATATCGTGGATGTTGCTAAAGATCTCTCTAGTGGCGCCGGAGACCTATATGCCATTTCCGAGAAAACAAACACGGCTATGGAAGAAATTAAAGCATCTGTCGCTCATGTCAAAGGACTAAGCGAGTCCAACGGCGCGGCGTTAGAGGAGAGCAACGCCGGCGTCGAGGAAATGAACGCCGGAGCGGAAACCGTGGCTCATTCGGCGACGGACAGCGCCGCCTTCATCTCTCAAACGATGGAAGCATCCAGCAAAGCCATTCGAACCGTACGCAGCGTCATAGAGGGAATGCAAGACGTTGATGTAAATTCCAAGGGAAGCGAAGGTAAAATTAGGCAATTAGTCTCTTCCGTAGATAAAGTCAGTAGCTTCATTTCGGTTATCACCGGAATTGCGGATCAAACGAACATGCTTGCGCTCAACGCGGCAATCGAGGCGGCAAGAGCCGGCGAGGCGGGACGCGGATTTGCAGTAGTCGCGGAAGAGGTGCGCAAGCTGGCTGAGGAGTCCGCGCAGGCGGCAGAAAACGTGAACAAGATAATCAGGGAGCTTGAGTCCGACGCTCAGGAAAGTATTAATGCCACGACCGAATCCGGTCGCCTCATCGCGTCAACGTTGAGTAACGCGGAGCTTGCGCTTGGCGAACTGAACAGCGCTTTGAACCGGATAAACAAAGCCAACGATTCCATCCAGAATATAGCCGCCGTCACGGAAGAGCAGGCGGCATCAAGTAAGGAAGTGGCGCAAGCTATAGACAGTATAACCAAGTCATCGGCCAATATGACCGGAACTGTTGACAACATCTCGCGCGCAACCGACGAAACAGCGCAAGCCGCAGAGGTAGTGGCAAAACAGGCGAAATCTATGACGCGTCACGCCAAGAATCTAGCTGATTTGCTCTCCAAGTTCAAACTGAACGAACAAAACTTGTCATAATACAACAATTTACATAGTGCGGGCGGCTACAAGCCGCCCCTACAAAGCTCTACATTTGACAACCACAAGTCTCTGGCTTATCCTTTATCTTTTCATTGTGCATTGTGCATTATAATCTACTCTTCTTCCTCCTCCTGCTTATGCGCCGCTATGACTTTCTTTGCGATGTCCGGCGGGACTTCCTCGTAGTAAGAGTGGCTCATTGAGAAGTTCCCCTGTCCTGAAGTCATTGACCTCAGAATTATCGCGTAGCGGAACATTTCGGCAAGCGGCGCCTGCGCTTTTACCACCTGGAGTTTTCCGTGCGAGTCCGTACCCGCGATACGTCCGCGTCGGCTGTTAAAGTCGCCCATGACATCTCCGAGATACTGCTCGGGAACGATGACTTCAACGTTCATAATGGGCTCAAGCAGAATGGGGTTAGCGTCCAGTATTCCTTTTTTGAATGAAAGCCGCGTCGCCAGTTTGAATGACAATTCGGAACTGTCAACATCATGGTATGAGCCAAAATACAGCTCCGCTTTGAAATCGACAACTGGGAATCCGGCAAGGGGCCCTTTCAGCATATATTCGCGAAGCCCTTTTTCAACAGCAGGGATATAGTTCTTTGGAACCGCTCCGCCGGTTATTTTATCCTCAAACACAAATCCTTCGCCGCGTGATAGCGGAATATAGCGGATATACACGTCTCCAAACTGCCCGTGCCCGCCTGTCTGCTTCTTGTGTTTTCCTTGAGCTTCCGTGGTCTTGCGGATGGTTTCCCTGTACGGCACTTGCGGAGTGCGCGTATCGAGATCAACTCCGTAACGTTCCTTCATCTTTGCCAGCACAATTCCTATATGCATGTCTCCCATTCCGGAGAGCACGTTGTCATGTGTTTCCACGTTCTTTTCAAATGTGAGGCACGGATCCTCCTCAAGAGTACGGGATATAGCATTTCCGAGTTTATCTTCGTCAGCACGGCTTTTCGCCACTACTGCGACGCTGTAAACCGGGGCCGGAAACGAAATCTCGGGGAATATCCACTTTGCTCCCGTTTTTTGAGTGAGGGTATCTCCGACTTTTGTGCTCTGAAGCTTTGGCAAGGCTAATATATCTCCTGCCACTATCTCCTTCACGTCTTTTCCTTCCTTGCCCGTGATAAATTTGAAGGAACTGATGCGCTCTTCCTCTCCTTTTGCAATATTGTAAATGCTGTTTCCTTCAGCTGTAAGCGAGCCTGAAGCAACTCTTATGAAAGAAAGTTTACCCACATAAGGATCGACCATTATCTTAAAGCAGCGTGACGAGAACGCTACAGCCGGGTCAGTTTTCACCGTGACTTCATTATCTCCTTCCTGCGCCGCCTGCGGCGCCATATCAAGAGGCGACGGGAATGATTCGACGATAAAATCAAGTAATTGATGTATTCCCACGTTAGCGGTGGAAGCTCCGGCCACAACGGGAAAGAATTTCCGCTCCGCTATAGCTTTGCGAAGCGCGCCCTTAAATTCGGACTCGCTTATCTCTCCGTCCTCAAGATAGCGTTCCATAAGCGCGTCATCCACCTCGACAATTGCTTCCGTTATGGCTTCGCGCGCTGAGTCCATCGCTTCCAGCATATCGCCGGGAACATCCGCTTCCTGGAATTTTCCGCTGCCGTCAAGCGGGTATAGATACGCTTTCTTTTTCAGGACATTTACTACTCCTTTGAGATTTGTTTCCTTTCCTATCGGCAGAAGAACGGGTAAAGCTCTGTCGCTGAATTCAGACTGAATATCCATTAGCACTTTTTCGAAATCTGCGTTTTCTCTGTCCATACGTGATATATAGAATACTGCCGGAGTTTTTGTATCGCACGTCGTATCCCAGGCACGGGTTGTCTGTACCTCAATTCCGCTTACCGCGCTTAATACGATTATCGCTGTATCCGCTATCGTAATAGCTACGCTCATCTCTCCTACAAAGTCCGCAAATCCGGGAGAGTCAAGGCAGAAAAGGGTTTTTCCGTTTCGTTCCATCGTCATCAGCGAAGTGCTTATTGAAATCTGCCGTTTCTGCTCCTCCGCGCTGAAGTCGCTTACCGTGTTGCCTGATTCTGATTTGCCCATCCTCGTTATATTTCCATTATCGAAGAGCATCGCTTCAATAAGAGCGGTTTTTCCGCTCCCGCCATGACCGGCAAGAGTGAAACTCCTCGTGTTTTCGGGTGTACGCGCCATACTTTTTCCTCCTATAGTTTTTTATTTTTCCGTGATTGAATCTATGATTCCTTCAACATCTTTATGATCACCGGTTATTGAGAGAACTTTAAGTTTCCCGTTTTCGACCCCTAAAATTACGTTTGTGTCAATGCCATTCTCATTTTGAAAGCTGTATATATAAGAGTCCTCGTCCAATTTCTGAGGTTCTGAGCCATTGTGCTCTTTTGACATAACTTTAGCAGCCTCTTCCGAAGTCAAACCTTCCACTTTTGAAATAACTATGGCAATAGTGCAGGATTTGTCCTCAGCAGTAAGTATAGCGCTATCGCCTTCGCCTTCATATAACCAACCGGGAGCAACATCTACAGTAATTCCATTTGGGAATTCTATCGGTTCGGAAAATGCCGCGCCAACAAAAATAAACGCACTTAAGCAAGCCAAAATAAGAATTTTCTTCATAATGTTTACCTCCTTTTACAATAAATAACTACAATACAAAAACATAAAAAACAGAGCAGTCCATAAGCCGGGTTCTGTCCCATGTGAGAATCATTTATCTGCAAAATACCTTGCGATATTTTTGGTCGGGGATGCAGTAAAAATGAAGCGTTGGGGCGGTTCAGGAGAACCGCTTGGAACCGCCCATTTTTAGCACAACCTCTTTAGCGAACGACCCGGAGGTCGGCGGGCAACGTCATCCCTCCCTATTCGTTCTTGCTTCGGATGGGGTTTGCCATGCGCATGAGTTCATCATACCGGTGGGCTCTTACTCCACCTTTTCACCCTTCCCGTAAAACACGGCGGTATATTTTCTGTGGCACTTTCCTTTGGCTCGCGCCAACCGGGAGTTACCCGGCATCCTGCCCTATGAAGCCCGGACTTTCCTCTCTCCTGATTTAAGAAAGCGATTCTCTGGACTACTCTATAAAGTAATGTATAATATACATTGTACAATGAACATTGTACTACAACTTAAAAGCAGAATTGTAACAAAAGTCATATAAAAGCAAATAAACCACAATGCATTGTGGCTATATCACATCTCTAGCACGATATGCAACAGGGGCGGTTCGAGAACCGCCCTTTTTGTTCAAACCCTCTACATTTTTACATAAATACCCCGCGCATCTCCACCCGGTCTGCTACCCGCTGAATTGCTTTCATAAACGCCGCGCGGCGCATTACTACATTCTTCTCCTTTGCATATGCCCAAACATCTCTGAAATTGTTAGACATTATCTTAACAAGGCGCTCATTGTACTCTTCCTTGCTCCAGAAATATCCGCTAAGATCCTGGCACCACTCAAAGTATGAGCCAATAACTCCGCCTGAATTGGCAAGGAAATCAGGTATCGCTATAATTCCCTTACTCTTAAGGATTGCGTCTCCATCCGGCGTTGTCGGATAATTTGCGCCCTCAACGATGTATTTTGCTTTTATCTTGTCGGCGTTTTTCCCGGTTATTTGGCTTCCTCCCGCGCATGGCATAAGGATATCGCAATCGGCAAAAATGACAGCGTCTCCGCCTTCTTTAAATTCAGCGCCGGCGAAGCCCGTAAGGAGTTTTTTGTTCGCAGGATTACTAATATGATCAAACGCGGCTTTTATATCAATTCCAGCCGGATTGAAATAGGAACCGGACAAGTCGCTGACTGCCACAACTTTTGCTCCGGCCTCAGCCATGAATTTTGCGGTAAAGCTTCCAACGTTGCCGAAGCCCTGAACTGCAACTGTTGCTCCCTTGGGATCTATCCCTTCAACTTTAAGAAGCTCAATCGCGCATGTGGCAACGCCAAGCCCCGTCGCTTCATTACGTCCAAGCGAGCCCCAGAAAAGCGGCGGTTTGCCGGTGAATATCGCGGGCTCAAGGCGGTTGCGCATTTTGCTTATGGTGTCCGTGAACCATACCATTACCTGACCGTCCGTGTTCATATCAGGGGCGGGAACATCCGTCCAGGCGCCGACTATCGGCTCAATACGCGCTGCGAAAGTTCTTGAGATTTTTTCTTTCTCTTTTTTTGATATTTTTGTGACGTCAACGCACACGCCGCCTTTTCCTCCGCCGTACGGGATACCGGCCAGCGCGCATTTCCAAGTCATAGCTATACCCAAAGCTTCGCACTCGTCAAGGCAGACTTCATGATCAAAACGGATTCCGCCTTTGGCCGGTCCGATTGCCGAGGAATGCTGCACCCGGAACCCTTCAAAAACCTTAATAGAACCATCATCCATCTCTATAGGGATGGAAACACACAACATTCTTTCCGAACGGCTCAATATTTCAATAAGTCCTTCAGAAAGCCCCATTTCCTCCGCTGCTCCATAGAAATTTTCAAGAGCTGTGCTCAATTCAGAATTTGAAGACGTCCTCTTTACAACTGCCATAAAAACACCCCCACATGATTTTTTATTTCCAAACGATAGTATTAATATATCATTTTTTTTAATAAAAAGCCAAAATGTATAACAAAAACAAACAATTTATTTTGATGTTAATTATTTAAATTTATTGTTATTATTCGCCCTTTTTATATTATTTGTTTTGTTTTATTAAGTTGCCTTATTTCATATAATTTAGGAGGTATTTGTCTTTTTTCGGCTTCACCATTCAAAAAATCCCTGAGCGATACCCCAAATATCAGACGATATTTTTGAACTTTATCCTCGAAGTCCATGATTATTCTTCTTCGTCATCGTTTATCAGGAGTGATATCTTCTGCTCAACTTCTTTGAGAGTTGACCGGCAGTCCTTAAGCAGTGCAACTCCGTTCTCGAAAAGAGACAGAGCTTCTTCAAGCGGAATTTTCTCTTGTTCAAGCTTTATTAGGATCTCATCAAGTTTTTCAAGTTTTTCCCCGAATTTCATTTAGTACCTTCCCCCTTTGATGTTTATATGATAGAATTTAAAAGTTATGTCTCGTTTTACAGCTTTATACAGAGGAGGAAACTTTTATGGCAAGAGTATGTCAATACTGCGGACGAGGTCCTGCTTCAGGGAATTCCGTCAGCCATTCAAACCGTCACACACGCAGACGTTGGCTCATTAACCTTCACAACGTAAGAATAAACGTGGGAGAAGAAAGCTTCCGCGTAAAGGTTTGCGCAAGATGCCTTAAATCGGGCTTCATACGTAAAGCCTAAAAGACAGGGATTAGGGATTAGTAAAATAAAACACAAAACTACTTTTTTCGCTATTCCCAATTTTCTGTCTTTTCAAAACTATTTTTCACCGTCCCGCCTACCCTGAAGGGCGCGGCGGAGGGCTGTGTCCCACTACGGTCTTCATTTTAACAATTCAAGGTATCTAACACGGGTCGCCGATGGCTGCGACCCCTACGGTTTTTATTTTAACAATTCAAGGTATTTTGCGCGCGGGCGGCAGAACCACCCCGGCCTTCGGGCGCCCCTCCGCTGGAGGGGAATTCCGTCCCTACAAAGCTACATTCAACAACCCAAAGTCTTTATTTTTATCTTTATCTTTTATCTTTTATCTTTTCTAATCCCTAATCCCTAATCCCTAATCCCTATCTTTTCCCTGTCTTCTTCCATTACAAATTTAATTCCGTGTATTTTTAAATATGGCCTCCATTCATTGAAAAGCGTTGCCCTTACAATTCTTTCAAGCTCTTCCTTGCTTATGTCCGCAGAAATTCTGCGAAGATTCTCATTTAGGTCATTCCTTGTATGGAAGTTTTTCCTATCCCATGTTTCGGAGCTTTCCGGCAGATTCTTACCTTCCTTAAGAATTGAAACCATGTCGCAAAAGAGCTCAAGGAGCACACCATGAGAACGTTTCAAAAGCGAGCTTACGTCATCGGATTCGTGAATAGGAAATCTCTTTGTCATTATGATTTTCCCCGCGTCAACCTTTGACGTCATGTGATGACATGTTACGCCGAATTCGCTGTCCCCGTCGTAAAGAGCGTAATTAGCGCATGACGCTCCCGGACGTTCGGGCGGTCCGGGATGAAAATTTATAGCGCCTATTCGCGCATTTTTCAGCACCGACTCGGGGATTATCCATTTTGACATATATGACAATATGTAGTCTCCCGTCCATGAAAACATTTCGGACGGGATATCGTCTCCCCAGTCTCCTGTGCAAACTGTGACATTTGAACAGTTGCGCGTCAGGTAGTTTAATGCTTGCCAGCAGTTCTCATCGTCGGATTTTGAACAGAAGAGCACTTTAGTGTCATAAAAGCTCAATAAACATCCTTCTTCCCTTTCGGCTATTCGCTCGCATAAGAATTATTATCAGTCTCCGCCATTTTAATTATTCGGCTCATTTGCTATATGTAATTAACCATGCCAAATATTTTAGTACTGTCAACCTTTTACCGCTTGATAAGGTGAATCTTTTCAGCTCAAAAACTTTTGCATGTCATCTGGAGGAGTAGCGGTAAAGCATTTCCCCGCCACTGCCGAGAGCAGCTTATCGCTTATTTTGTCCGGGAAAATAAGCTTCCAGGCGTGCAAGAGCGGTCTTTTGACTCCCATTCTCTTCCATTCTTTATTTGCAGCTACATCTCCATATTTTTGGTCGCCAAGAATAGGTATCCCTGCGTGCGCTAAATGTACACGAGCCTGATGTGTCCTTCCGGTCAGAAGTTCAACTGAAACAACTGAAAACTCTCCTCCATCCGAGATTTTCTCAAAACGCGTGTGTGATGGTTTCCCTTCAGAGCTGACGGAGACAAAATTATTCTCCACATCCTTAAGAAGAGGAACTTGTATATCGCCCGATTTTGGAGTATCTCCCGCTACAACGGCAAGGTAAATTTTTCGTATTAGGCGCTCCTTAAAAAGCATCTCAAGTTCTCGCAAAGCTCCGCCTGACATTGCAACTGCAAGCACTCCAGTTGTATTGCGGTCGAGGCGGTGAACTGCTGCGGGAGAAAACCCCTGAACGCCCCTGCCAAACGTCGCCCAAACGCGCGTAATGACGCTATCTTCTCCTTTTACATCCGGCTGAACCAGTAAGTCCGCAGGTTTATTTACAATACACACCGCGTCATCCTTATATATGTATGAAATCTCAGGATACTTAGTAACTTTATCAGGTTCCGCAGCCGCACTTTCAGCAATAATGACTTCCTCTTCCAAGTTCCAAGGCACATATAACTCCTGCCCGCCCGCCACTCGAATATTAGGGACGCGCGCTCGTTTTGAGTCCAAAATTATTTCTCCTTTACGAAGCGCGCGCATGATAGCGGAAAGAGGGACTTTTGGAAAAATGGCGCGAAGCACTTTGTCTATTCTGCGTCCGTCATGATCGGTCGAGATTTTTATACGAAAGCTCATATCATTTCTTCTTCGTTACTTCTTTTCTTCAATCAAGATTGATTTGATGACAACGTCTTCGACGGGCTTATCGCCTGGTCCGGTTTGCGTGACGCCAATCGCGCTCACTATATCCATGCCCTCAATAACCGTCCCGAAGATGGCGTGTCTGCCGTCGAGCCACGGCGTGGGCACAAGGGTAATAAAAAATTGCGACCCGCCCGTATTCGGCCCAGCGTTTGCCATTGAAAGAATGCCGGGCTTATCGTGCGCCAGTCCCTCACCGAATTCATCAGGAATAGTATAACCCGGTCCTCCTCTGCCGGTTCCGGTCGGGTCGCCGCCCTGAATCATGAAATCTTTTATTACCCTGTGGAAGATAACTCCGTCATAGAACCCTTTTTTCGACAGGTCTATGAAATTCTGCGCCGTAATTGGGGCAAGATCGGTTAAAAGTTCTATCTTGAACGATCCCATCGACGTATCAAATGTCGCAACCGCGCGGTCGGCGGCGAGCGCCATGTCTACCCCTACAATGAACATACACATTATTGAAACAAAAATCACACATATTCTCAACATATTAACAGCACCACTCTTTCAGAAATTATGAATAATACTATTCGTTAGAAGACACTATATAATGATACCATAATGACAATTTACTTTTTCCAAAACCTGCGCTGCATCGCATAATGAAAATCAGTTATCTCTTTATCCTCCTCCAAAGTCGATACCGACTCCTGCCAGCAGAAGAGCCTAAAATCAAGGTCGTCCGCCGCTGAGACGACAAAAGCTTCAGGGATAGCGGGTAAAACAGGCGATCCGAACTCTTTGCTCCCATGGTGGCTGAGCACTATATGAGCAAGCGCAAGAGAAAGTTTACTTTCAAGCCCGTATTCCTCCGACAAACCGGAAAGAATTTTGTAGCCTAGCGCGACATGGTCTATGACGTTTCCTTCCGTTACCATGTTTGGCGCGGGGTTTAAAGTGTAGGCTTCCAATTTTCCGATATCGTGCAACAGAGCCCCCGCCGTAACGAGGTCGATATCGATTTCCATTCCTAGCGACCGGTATACTTTTGCTATGTACCTTGCAACGCGTGTAGTAGTAACGGAATGTTCAAGCAGCCCCCCGACATATGCGTGATGGTGCGTTACCGCTGCCGGCCAGTCCTTGAATTTGTCCCAGTATTTCTTTGTGTCGAAAACAAAATTCAGAAATCCTTTTAGGGGTTCGCTGCATACGTTACGAAGTTTAGTGAATTCCTTTTCAAGTTCATCCGGAGAAATAGGGGAACGCTGAACAAACGAATGCGGAGGGTATTTATCCTGATCCACGTAGTATACTGCGTTAAACGCGTATTGCGCCTGCCCTTTATATTCTCCAATCTGTCCCAGAAGCCCCAAAGTTTTCCCTTCAAGAATACTTGTACGGGAGTCCGAAAGAGGATCGCCGATGATATCCTTTCCGCCGTCCTCGTATGCGTACCAAATGCAGTTTGACCAGACTTTTCCTTCAATGGAACCGTCTCCGTCCATTATCGCAATATCCCAGTAAGGACGTCCGTTTTTGTCTTTCCTAACGCTTGAACGCGTAACGACTCCTAGGACGTAAAACTTTTCATCCTTCTGCATTTTTTTAATTTCCGAAGTTTTGATTACAGTAGCGCTACTCTTATTTTCCGTCATTTATTGAGCCCCTTTGTTTGTGTTGCATTTGTTATTGTACTTTACGCGGGCGGTAATATGCCAACCCATATTAATTTATTCTGTATATTCATATTAGCAATTCAAAGTATCTGGCGCGGGTCGCCGAGGGCTGCGACCCCTACGCTCTTCATTTTAGCAATTCAAAGTATCTGGAGCGGGCGGCTACAAGCCGCCCCTACACGTAAAACCATATACGTTGCCCAAACATCCAGTCTTTTGTCTTTATCCTTTGTCTTTGTCTTTTTAATTCCGATTTCCAAATTGCCTTTCTGCCGCCCTACAAAGCTACCTTCGGCAACTCGAAGTCTTTTGTCTTTTCACTCCACACTCCACACTCCACACTTCACACTATTTTAAAGCCTTTTCAATATCTCCAAATAATCATCCACTCCAAGCAGTCTAGGATTACTGTCGTTGCTGAGATTTTCATGGGACTTTACCGCTATCTCACGGTACTCTGATTCTGAGATTCCGAAAGAAGAGAACGAAGGAATACCTACATCGCTTGACAGCTTCTTTACCTCCGCGACGGCAGCTTCGGCGCCTTCCATTTCGGAAGCGTAATTTATGCCCATTGCTTTTGCAATCCGCGCATATTTTTCAATACAGTGATTTTTGCTGTAATCCATTACAACAGGCAGGCACACAGCATTACAAACGCCGTGCGGTTTGTCGTACATGCCGCCAAGGGACTCCGCAATGCAGTGTACCGCAGCGACGTCGGAATGGCTGAACGAGATTGCGCCCAGCAAGCTTCCCATCAACATGCCTGCCCTCGCCTCAATGTCGCTTCCGTTCGCAACAGCTCGCCTGAGATATTTCGACACAAGCTCTATTGAATACAGCGCAACCGCGTTTGCTATTGGCTCCGCGCAGGTAGCCGTGAAACCCTCAATTGCGTGAGTGAGCGCGTCCATTCCGGTTGCGGCTGTAATTGATTTTGGCAGCGAGACAGAAAGCTCCGGATCGCAGAGAGCCACCTTGGCGGCTATTTTTACGCTGCGAAGGGAGAATTTTATTTTCTTCCCGCAATCCGTGATTACTGAGCTGAACGTAACTTCCGACCCGCTGCCCGCCGTCGTCGGGACGGTGATTATCGGAAGCGGCGCGCCCGGAATTCTCTCAACGCCGCGGAAGTCCTGAATAACTCCCCCGTGCGTTGCTATGATGCTCATGCTCTTGGCGCAGTCAATAGGGCTGCCTCCTCCAACCGCGACAAGACAGTCGCTCCTCGTTTCCCGCGCGAAAGCCGCTCCCGCGTGTACGTTTTCATCCCTTGGATTCGGCGCGATTTCATCGAAAATGTCGTAAGCAATACCGGCTTCGTCCAACGGTCTTGTGACCTTTTTCAACAAGCCTGATGCAACGATTCCCTTATCCGTTACGATAAGTGGTTTACTTGATGATAAATGCGAAAGTTCCCCCGCTATCCTTGAAATACAGCCTACGCCGTATTCAATTCTCGTGGGAAGCACGAAACTGAATGATTTCATAATATCCATAAAGCCATCTCCTCAATATAATTTTACTGTAGAGCCTTGAATTCCAGCCCTTCAATTTCACGCAAACTCTTACCGGCTATCCCCTGCATGTCTCCATACATTCCGATTGTTGACTCCATCACCCTATTTATCTGCGACTCGCGCTTCGCCCATTGCTTTTGAATTGCTTTCTTTTCCGCGCCCAAGTCTTCCTGCATTGTCTGGAAAGCCTCGACTATAGCGCTCATTCTCTGTATAAACTTTGTCCCCGTAAGGTATTCGTACATTACCTCGGACTTGGTCTTTGCGCCTTCCGATATCTGGCGCGCCTTTGAGATTTCAATTAGTGACTGGCGCAACATCATTACAACGGGGAGTATCGCCTTTGGGGACAATACCCAAACGCCTTCCATGAATCCGAACATTTCTATATCCTTTGGCAGTGCAAAGCTTACAATGACCGCTATTTCAGCTTTTGCCGACCTCTGGTCGTCCCTGAGTTTGCTGAGCCAACCGTCGCTCCACGCTTTCGTGCGCTTGAGCTCCCATATTATCGTCCCGCACTTCCCTCTTCCATGGTCATTTACGGTCTGGATAACATCAGCGCCTGATGTGCCTTTTGGCACGGGCTCGACTGAGTCGAACGGGAAATTCGCTTTAAGCATTGATTCCAGCTCAAGTTCCAAAACTTCACCCTGAAGCTGCTGGCTGCCCTGATCGGCTTTCTGCTGGAGCTCAGCTATCGTCTTCTGCATTGAAGCAATTGTCTGCTCGCGCTCCATCAGTTTGAGCCTGTTCTGTTCGTCGGACTCCTGCTTTGCACGCGCGCGCAGAGTTTCCGACTCCTGCATGACTCGCTTTTCTATCGTTAGCTCAAGTTCCCTTTCTTTATCCTCGTATTCGCGACTCTTTTTCAGCGCTTGCGCTTGCGCTTTTTGCGCCTCTTCCAGCTTTTGCCGCTGATCGTTCTCTCTTTCCTTCAGATCTGAAAGCTCTTTGTTTTTGCTTTCAAGTTCCTCTTTGAAGAGCATATTAACTTTTTCGCGCTCTTCTTCAAGTATTTTTCTGGAAGCGACAAGTTTACCTTCCATTTCTTCGCTTATTCTTTTGGACTCTCTCTCAATAACCAGATTGGCGCGCTCCTGTTCATCTTTCTTCAACTGGAGCCTCAGTTTTTCTGCTTCCTCCGTAACTTTTTTTTGTACGGTGAGGTCAAGTTCGAGCTTCGCTTCCTCTATCTCTCTGCTTTTTTTGAGGATTTCCGCCTGAGCTTTTTGAGTCTCGGCAAATTTTGCGTCCAATTCCGCTTCGCGAAGCTTCGCCTGTTCTATTTGCAGCGCCTGCTCGCCAAGCTCAACTTTAAGTTTGTTTCTTTCCGCTTCAAATTCAACGCGGGCTTTATCGCGTTCCTCCGAGACTATTTTCTTACGCGCCCCTTCTATGATGGGCGCAGCCAGGGTTTCAGTGAGATGAATGTCCCCCTTGCAATGCGGACATTTTATTACAAAGTTGTCGTTCATCATGCGCCGTATTTGTTGAGCCTTCCTGCATGAGCAAGCATGAGTCCCATCAGTTTATAGCCGTCAATATGTCCAATCGTCCCGAACCGGCACTCATTTTCGCCAAACGTTTTATGAAGCCCGAACCGGCATTTGTCGCTTGATATCATGAAAGGCACGTCATGCCATGAATGTCCTTTCATAATTGCTGGTGTGCTGTGGTCTCCTGCTATGACAAGCACGTCAGGGGCAAGCGAAGTTATCTTTGGAAGAAGAGAGTCGACCTGCTCAATGACTTTTACTTTTTCATCGAACTTTCCGTCCTCTCCCCGGCTGTCCGTGTATTTAACATGAATATAAAAATAATCATGCTTGTTCCAGAATTTACTTACCGAATCGAAAAGCTCTTCGAGCGTACGCCCCGCATCCTCAACCTCCATGCCGACAAGGCTTGCAAGTCCGCGATACATGGGATAAGAAGCTATCGCCGCCGCTTTTATTCCGTACAATTCTCCCAAATGGGGAATATCGGGGGCTGAAGAAAAGCCTCGCAACAGGCATGAATTAGCGGGCATATCGTCCTTTAACACTTCCTGTACCCGCCTGATAAATTTGTTCGCCAATTGAGCCATACGCTCTCCCTCAGGCGCGACAGCTGAAGCCCAGAGCATCGGAGCGCCTTCTTTTTGCGGGTCGGCGTCCCACACATGCTCGTCCAGCGCATCGCCCGAGAATATGACCACAAAACGGTGTTCCATTCCGGGATAGAGCGTTATCTTTACATCCTCTATTTCTTTTATATTGGCAGCGAGCTTTTCCACGACCTTTGCGCTTTGTTCTGTGGGAATTCTTCCCGCTCGCCTGTCCGTGATTATATCGCCATTGCAAGTACAGAAATTTCCGCGTGAACAAACGTCGCCGCGCGATACTTTTGCGCCCACGCCGCACGCTTCAAGTATTCCGCGTCCAATAAGGTATTCATACGGGTCGTATCCGAATAGTGAAAGGTGCCCCGGACCGCTTCCGGGGGTTACGCCGACGTCGACCATTCTGAGAAATCCAAGTTCGCTTCTCCCCGCGAGCGCGTCAAGATTTGGAGAATGCGCTGCCTCAAGCTCAGTCATACCTCTGTTGTCAGGCAGCCCGCCAAGGCCGTCCATCACGATGAGAATCATTTTGCTGTCGCTGCCTGCAGATAAATTACTCAGCATTTCCATTCGTTTGTTCATGATTTACCACCCTCTCTATATTTATTGATACTTTTAGCTTATATAGAAGAATTCTGGAATTTTCTCAATTGCTACAAGTTTTCTTTCTAGAACATATTTGGCTAAGTAAAACATAAGGTTCTTTACTGTTCTAACTTTATAAGGGCAACTTTTCACGCAGGCAAAGCAAGCAATACATTTACTACTATCCGTCATTTCCGGATTATTTGCACTGATTGCTTCCATGGGGCATTTTTCAATGCACGTTCCGCATTTTTTGCATTTCTTTTTCGCATTTGGGTAAAACGGCGCCGATAAGTATTTCCTGTACGGCATTTTCCCTCTCACGACAAGATCCTTATTATAATACTCTTCTTTTTCAATAATCTCCTTTACGCGTTTAACAAAAACCTCAAGCGCTGATATGTCTGCGTTGTTAGGATGCCCCTGCGCTATTTTCGAAGAGAAAGCATGAGGCGCTATCAGAGCCGCTGCCGCTATCCCGACAAAACCGTTTTTGCCGCAAATATTCCCCTGTTCAAGGAGAGCGTCTTCATAATTTCTATTGCCATAAGTTACAGTGTATATAGCTTTTGTTTTGTTCCCCTTTATTCTCTCAAAAATTCCGCCCTTTATTTGAGGAATCCTGCCGAAGTATACGGGAGATCCGAACACTACCAGTTCATCCTCGTTAAAAACATACTCTTTTTCTCTGTTGCATACTTGCGTAAGGTCGATTTCCTCGTAATCATTTTTTATTGCTTTTGCTATTTCAACTGCATATTTTCTGGTTCCGCCTGTTGGACTGAAATAAATTGCCGTAACTTTTTTTATGTCCATAAAATTTACTCCTCCATAAAGGAAAATTATATGATACATCATATAACAATCTCCAAAATTCTTCATAGAGTTTTCATATATATTATGTATAATAATAGATGAAAATTGTACTTGCATGATGATATATTATGCACAACGGGATTTTTGTTTTTATTTTTATTTAAATGAAAATGTGAAAATATAAACTTATGTTTTTCGTCGTCATCATCTATGTTATCATAATGTAAACCAAACTCTTCGGGAGCGAGAATAAAAACAGGGGGTAATTTGTTATGCACTTTTCCGATAGAATTAAAGCTATGCAGTCGTCTCCAATAAGAAGACTGATTCCGTATTCGGACGAAGCGAAAGCAAAAGGAAAGAAAGTTTATCACCTTAATATCGGGCAGCCGGACATAATAACTCCGCCGACATTTTTAGACGCGATAAGAAATTTTAAACAGGAAGTAATTGAGTACGCGACATCCCAGGGTGATAATACGTTGCGCGACGCCATGAGCCAGTATTATCAGGAGTGGGGGATAGACATACAACGTGACGATATTCTTGTGACTAATGGGGGCAGCGAAGCTCTTTGGTTCACAATTATGGCAATTTGCGATCCTGGCGATAACATACTAATACCCGAGCCGTATTACGCAAATTACAACGCATTCTCACAGGCTGTCAACGTAAGCGTAATACCGATGCTTACGAAAGCCGAGGAAGGCTTTCACCTCCCACCCGCCGGAGAAATAGAAAAACTCATAACTCCCAAAACGCGCGCGATTATGGTATCGAATCCTGGAAATCCGACAGGCGCCATATATACGGAAGCGGAAGTAAACATGCTTGCAGACATTGCAAAAAAACATGACCTTTACATAATTTCCGACGAAGTTTATCGCGAATTTGTGTACGACGGGCTAAAATTCACAAGTTTCGGGCACATGAAACACATAGTCGACAGAGTAGTGATAATTGATTCCGTATCGAAGCGTTACAGCGCTTGCGGCGCCCGTATTGGCTGTATTGCTATAAAGAACAAAGAATTTCTTGCTCAGGTGCTAAAGCTTTGCCAAGGACGCCTTTGCGTTCCGACTCTTGAACAGGTCGGAGCGGCCGCGCTTTATTCGACTCCAAAGTCATATTTTGAAGAGGTCAACAAGGAGTATCAGGAAAGGCGCGATACGCTGTATAAAGCGCTTAAGTCAATGCCGGGAGTCGTTTGCGAGCAGCCTAAGGGAGCTTTTTACTCAATGGTGAAAATGCCGGTTGACGACGCAGAGAAGTTCATTATCTGGATGCTCGGAAACTATGACATAAATGGAGAGACTACAATGGGCGCTCCGGGAACAGGATTCTATTCGACCCCCGGTAAAGGTCAGAATGAGATGCGCCTTGCCTATGTGCTTAAAAACGAGGATCTCGCGAAAGCTATGAATGTCCTCAAAGGGGCTCTTGAGGCGTATCCCGGGCGTGTTGAATCAGCGATAGCTTAATTTTTATAATGCCGTATTTTAACTATACAGGATACGATCCCGAAGGCAAACTAAAAAAAGGAGTAGTTGAAGCTTCTTCTTCCACTCAAGCTATCGATCGCCTCACGGAAAAAGCGATAATTGTTGTGGACGTCGCTCAGGCATCGGAAAAAGGAAAGTCAAGAAAAGTAGTTCCGTTGTCCCTTGAAGGTCATATTATGTTTTGCAGAAGCATTGCTTCGTACCTTCGATCGGGATTACCGTTAGCCGAGGCGCTTAAAGTGCTCGGGAAGCAGACCATAGATAAAAGGGTCGGCGCGGCTTATTCATCGGTGCTTGAAGGAATAGAGGGCGGCAAAAAGTTCCACATGGCTCTATCCGAGAGCGGAGCTTTTAAGGAGACGCTGTGGCGTATTGTGGAGTCAGGCGAGCAGAGCGGCTCTCTTATTCAAGGACTTGAACAGGCGGCAAATCAGTTCAAGCTTGAGGATAGGCTGCTCAAAAGAATAAAAAAGGCTCTGACTTATCCGATAGCAATGGTTATTATTGGAACAGGAGTTGTCGCCTTCCTGCTTTCTTATGTAGTGCCAAAGATTTCTGTTCTGTTTGACGAAGTTGGTCAAGCGTTGCCGCTCCCGACTAGAATACTAATAGCACTTTCCGATTTTGTGGCGAATTGGGGGCTTACTGTTTTATTGATTGTTGTCCTGACTTTATATATTATGAAGCGGCGAAAGAAAAGGTTTCCTTTGCCTTTTATGAAAGGGCTGAGGGGAAGACTGACTTTATCGTTAGTCATGACGCACATTGCAACTCTGCTTAATTCGGGAATTCCTCTTGTGCAGGCGCTTAAGATGGCGTCTGTTATGGATCCGAATCCCGCTCGATGGATAGAGGCCTCGGATTTAGTGAAGGCGGGGCATAGGCTTGACCGCGCGCTTGAAAAACTTGGATTCACCGAGGACGTGATTTACGTTATCAGGGTGGGAGAAATGGGCGGAGAACTAACGACGTCATTATTAAACGTCGGCGAGACCAACTGGGAGATTGCGGAGTCGCAGATGGACAGACTGGCTACTCTTATTGAACCTGTTATGACATTAGCTCTTGGATTCTCAGTTGGATTTATAGTCATAGCTATATTGCTGCCGGTGTTTAATTTGTCGGGACTTGTTAAGTAAAGACAGGGATTAGGGATTAGGGATTAGGGATTAGGGATTAGGGATTAGGAAAGACAAAAGACAAAGACAAAGCCAGAGATTCTGGGTTGTACAACTTTAGGCTGTAGGGGTCGCAGCCCTCGGCGACCCGCGCCGGAAAGCTTCGGGTTGCTAAATAATACAGGGATTAGGGATTAGGGATTAGGGATTAGAAAAGACAAAAGATGAAAGACAATTCGGAATATGAAAGAGAAAGTCAAAGATTGTGGGGGGGGGATGCTTGAGGGCGTCCCATTTGGAGTATGTATTTTTTTGCGAATATTTTAGGAGGGATTTTTTTGAAGAAAATTGGCAGTAATAAAAGAAAAGGCTTTACTCTCGTTGAAATTTTGGTTGTGGTCGTGATACTAGGTATGCTGGCCGCCATCATTATTCCTAATGTTGTGGGTCAGACGGATGAAGCGAGACGCACCCTTGCAGCTACACAGATTAAGGAGATTGAGAACACCCTTGATATTTACAGGTTGCATAACGGATTCTACCCGACCACGGAACAGGGACTTGAAGCGCTTGTGACTAAACCGACGACTAATCCTCAGCCCAAAAAATACACTGAGGGAGGATACATGAAAAAGGTTCCTCTGGATCCGTGGGGGAATCCTTTTATTTACCGCAGCCCGGGAGATAAGGGCTTGGTTGATATAATATGCTGCGGCCCGGACGGAGAAGAAAGTACTGGAAACAACATCACAAACCACGATATATAAGAACAATTTAATGAACAAAGCAACCTTTATGCCTATCGGGGAGCGGGGGTGACTGTTTTGCGGTTTTTGCCATATCGTTTTGCCTTTCTGAAGTCGCGCCGCAAAGCGTTCACGATGTTTGAGATTATTGTGGTCGTTGCAATAATTGGTATACTTACAGTGATTGTTGTTCCGAGCGTAGTATGGGTGGAGCCTCCTCAACGAGCATTACAGCGGGCATTTATTGAAGCAGTTGATACTGCCAGAAGCGGAGCGTCTATCAGATTTCGTGTTGACAAGGAGGAAAATATAGGAGCTATTATCGTTGAAGTTTATTTGAAAGATACAGAAAATGAAATTGGCGGAAAAGCCGAAAGCGTCTGGAAGGCTTATCAAATGCAATGGCAACCGACAGGAAAAGAATGGACGTTTAAGCCGGAAATAATATATTTCTATCAGGATGGAATGTGCACTCCCGCAAAGATAATGTGGGGCAAACCTCCAAATAACGAGAACTATCTGTTGACTGTTACCGGCTTCTTAGTGGAGACCAATACATTATTCTAAAAATTAAGAGAATGAGGTTTTTATGATAACACAGACAAAAACTTTAAATCTCCCGAATATGGGATTTATTGCAGCGTTGCTGACATTATTCGTTGTTATAATTTTTATCGCGATAAAAATTATAACAGCGACTATTGCAACGACGACGGAAGAATCGGTATCGTATCCTAACCCTGTTATTGCAATAATTATGGATCTCCGAAACTTGAGAGCGTCAGCTGAAATTTTCCGTCAGGAGAACTTGGACAAGCTGGGCACGATAAAGCCGGATATCAAACTATTGAGCAACTACATGGAAAACCCCGCGAGATTCACAAAAAACAGGGGCGAATATATATTCGAGGAAGTCGATGGGGTATGGTGGGTTGGGTGTAACCTTGACGCAACCGGTCAGTCTTTGCTTGACCGCGAAGATGTTTGCGAAAGGCTTAGAATAATGGGGTACGGAACAATTTATGGCAGTATGGATATAAATATACCATATTACAAACAAGATATAGTTTTCATGCGTGTTCAGTGAAAAAGCTGCTCTATTCCGCGCGCATAAGAAAGCTTGGCGCGCCCGAGGCGATTTGAACGCCTGACCTACGGCTCCGGAGGCCGTCACTCTATCCGCTGAGCTACGGGCGCGTGTGTAAGTTGCAAAATTGCTCAGATTTGGTTACTTGAGCTATTATAGTAATAAAAAATATTAATGTTGCATTTTTAATTTAGTAGAATTGTAATTTTACATCATTTATACAGATTATTCAATAGGTGGTTAATGTTTTTTTAATATTATAAATTGTTTATTTAACTGATCAAGAAAAATGGGGGATAGCCTGTGATTGTAAAGACAGTAAAGATAAACGAAAGTAAGTGTAATGCTTGTTGCAAATGCGTAACTGCTTGTCAGGAAGGAGCAATAGGAATTATTGGTGGAAAAGCAAAACTACTGAACGGTGATAACTGCCATGAATTCGGACGCTGTTTATCCATATGCCCAACAAAAGCGATTACTTACGAAGAGGTAGAAGAGACAATAAAAGATGCGGCTGCAAGCAGAGATAATGCAGAGAATAGAAAGAATACCTATGCCAGACAAAGAGTAGTACATGAACCGGAACAGAAGCAGACGACGCAAAGAGTATCCCAGCTTTACCAATGGCCTGTGCATATTAGACTCATAGCAACAAATGTCGCGTACTTTGCCAATGCAGATTTACTTGTTGCTGCAGAGTGTTCAGCTTATGTATATGCAAATTTCCACAATGACTACATGAAGGACAGAATAACAATTATCGGGTGCCCGAAGCTCGACGATTTGAATTACACAGAAAAGTTAGTCGACATTTTTAAAGTCAATAAAATTAAATCCGTAGTAGTTGCCCGAATGGATGTTTCTTGTTGCAATGGAATTGAAAACGCGGTTAAAAAAGCGCTCCACATTGTTGGTATTCACAATATCATATCGTCCCGGATTGTTACAATCTCGACAAATGGAAGAGTTTTAGAAATGGAAAAATAAAAACGCCCGTCCAAGCGCCAGCAGACAACAAGACAAGCGGTTCAAGACACATTGACGGTACTGAAAACGGATACCGCTAAATTTTCTAGGTATTTTCAGCGCCTTGCTATTTACCCTGAATTCCTCAAATCGTTACTCGTTCATATGAATATTCACTATTCTTAAATATACGGTATTAGCCGATTATATATTTATGAACTCCAAATTTATTCAGAATGAAATTGAGGGATATCTCATGATAAGAAAGATAATCAATATTGATAAAAACAAATGCATCGGTTGCGGATTGTGCGTATCCGCCTGCGATGAAGGAGCTATAGTCGTTGTAAACGGAAAGGCAGAGTTATTATGCGAAGATCACTGCGATGGACTTGGTGATTGTTTGCCGGTATGCCCGGTGGATGCGATATTATTTGAAGTGAAAGAGCCTGAAGTATATAAAAAAACCACTGTAGAAACAAATACTGAAAACAAACAGCCTGAAGATTTGTCTTGCGGCTGCCCTGCCACGTTTCCAAAGCCAGCTGGGAACGATAGCCATGAAACAGCATCGAAACAAACTTATATTTACTATTGGCCGATACAAATTAAGCTTATGCCAATAACCGGGCCGCGTTTTTACGATGCAGATTTACTTTTTGCGGCTGACTGTACAGCTTTTGCTTATGGCAATTTTCATGAAGAATTCATGAAGAACAGAACAACCATTATCAATTGCGTAAAATTTGACAAGAGCGATTACTCCGAAAAACTGACAACCATCCTTAGGACGAATCGTATTAAATCTATGACGCTTGTACGAATGAATGTTCCTTGTTGCAGCGGAATTGAAAGCGTTGCAAAATACGCGCTCAAGAATTGCGGCAAGGTCATTCCATACCGCGCGGTAGTAATGTCGATAGATGGAAGAATCATAGAAAGCATACAAGAGGAATAACTCAAACTAAACTTGATAATATCCTGAGTACCCATTGTTTTTCATAACAAACTTTCTTAAGATATAATGTATTTGATATTATGGACGTAAAGCGCGTAAAATAAGCGTACGTTCCCAAAAAGAAATTTGAATATGAAAGAGTGGGGAATACTTTATGTACAAAAACCGCAAATCATTATATGAAGATTTGGAGAATCGTCTTAAAAGCAAATTGCTTGTTTACATAACGAGTGACCGCAGAGGTTTTGAGACGCAAATAGCAAGAGATGTCATTGATATTTTCATAAATCAATTGGATACGATTGGCAATGTGTCCAAGATTTCGCTCTATCTGTATACGCGCGGCGGAGAAACCGCTGCAGCGTGGAACATAATTAACTTATTGAAATTGTATTGCGATGAATTACAAGTAATCGTACCGCACAAGGCTCACAGCGCCGGAACACTAATTTGCATAGGCGCAAATTCAATCATAATGACAAAACAAGCAACGCTTGGCCCCATTGACCCCAATGTTAATACTTTCTTAAACCCGCCAATCCCCGGCGCGCCGCCGCAGAAAACTTTTCCTGTAAGCGTTGAAGCTGTAAAGGGCTATCTGGCTTTTGCCAAAGAAGAATTGTCCATCAAGGATGACGCGGCGCTTGCAAGTATCATGATAAAACTATCTGACGCGGTACACCCTCTGGTATTAGGCGAGGTGTACCGTTCCAGAGCGCAGATAAAAATGCTCGCGGAAAAACTCTTGACAAACCAAATAGAAGACCCCGAAAAGATTCAGCAAATAATTGAATTTTTATGCAGCGATTCCGGCAGCCATGACTACACCATCAACAGGCGCGAAGCAAAAAATATGGGACTTCAGATAGACAAACCTGACGAAGAAGTGTATAAATCAATTAAAGCCATATACGACGACATAAGCAGCGAGTTGGGGTTTGAAACGCCTTTTGATCTAGTCTCGCTCGCGCGAGCCGGTTCCGGTTCATATAGCATTAAGCGGGCTCTCATAGAAAGCATAGCGGGCGGAAGCGATTATTTCGTTACACAGGGAAAAGCAACGCTTGTACCAATGCACGCTCAACCGGGAATGCCTCAATTTGGCATTCAACAACAAGGCATTCAAGACGAAAGGATATACGAAGGATGGTTGCGTGAGCTATAAGAATGAGAGGAATCGAACATGCGAAATATTTATTTTTATATAATAATTGTTTTATTTATATTGAATTTTTTTTGGGATCAATTTTTATCGTATCTGAATCGTACGCAGATGAGCCCAAACCTGCCGAAAGAACTGGAGGGGATATATGACTCCACGGAGTACGCAAGACAGCAGGCGTACCAGAAAGAAAACAGCCGTTTTGCAATGATTTCCGACGGGTTTTCGTTTATTATAGTCGCGGCGATTATATGGTACGGCGGCGCCGGTTGGCTTGACGGGATGCTTAGAATGTATATTGACAACGCTATCCTGTTGTCGGTAATGTTTTTCTGGGTATTTTCCATTTTCGACTGGATTCTGAACATTCCTTTTGACTGGTACGACACTTTCGTCATAGAACAAAAATTTGGCTTCAATAAGACGACCCGCCGGACATTTGCTCTGGACGAGGTGAAAAGTATTGCACTTAAGTTGATTATAGAAGGAGTGATAATATCAATCCTCGTGATTGCTTTTAATTACATCAAAGGCTACTCTTGGATATGGGCATGGGCTGCTATTTCAGTCTTTACGCTTACGCTCTCGTTCTTTTATTCCGAATGGATTGTCCCGATTTTCAATAAACAAACGCCGCTTGAGGAAGGCGAGCTCAGGTCAGCTATTGAGATTTTTGCACAAAAAACCTCGTTTTCCATTCGCAATATTTACGTCATCGACGGCTCAAAGCGAAGCACAAAATCAAACGCTTATTTTACGGGATTTGGTAAGAAAAAGCGCATTGTTCTATACGATACGCTGATCAATGACTTAAACACGGATGAAATAGTTGCAGTGCTTGCCCACGAAATAGGCCATTATAAAAAGAAGCACGTTATATACCAAATAGCGATTTCTATCTCGTTCATGGGACTCCTGCTTTGGGCATTAACATTATTTCTTGATAATCCTGAGATAGCTTATGCGCTTGGCGGGACGACTCCCTCTTTCCATTTGGCTGCGGTCGGTTTTTCTTTGATATATTCACCATTTTCCGAGGTGTTCAATTTTGCGGCTAATTACATATCCCGCAAAAACGAATACGCAGCTGATAACTTCGCCGCCTCGCATGGAATGGGAGAGGCGCTTATTGAGGGACTTAAGAAAATCTCCTCTAAAGCGCTATCCAATCTCACGCCTCATCATTTCGTAGTTTTCTGGCGCCATTCCCATCCGACTCTGCTGCAAAGGATGCGAATACTTCACACAGAGAAAACGAATTGACTTACATAATATTATGTAATACTATATTAATTTGGAATGAGTGGAATGAGGCCAAAAGAACTAATGAAATTGCTTTCGCAAAATGGCTGGGAAGTTGTGAGAATAGAAGGATCACACTATATTCACCAGCACCATACACGGCCCGGTAATATATCTGTTCCCTTCCATAATAAAGAGATGGCCACAGGTACCCTAAACGCAATCCTAAAGGCAGCTGGTCTTAAATGATGTTTTCCGAGGGCTGATATTTTGGAGGTGACTTCTAATGAAGTATGTTTATCCAGCGGTTTTTACAGAAGAATATGTTGCGGAGCGCGGAACAGTTTTCACCGTGGTATTCCCTGATGTACTCGGATGTGTAACCGAGGGAGATTCTCTTTCTGGCGCCATAGAAATGGCACGGGAAGCATTAGCCGGTTGCATTTGCTCCATGCAACAACGCAATGAAGCTATTCCCGTTGCGTCTCCTTTGGAGGATGTTCAATGCAAAGACGGTTTTGTTAGTCTCATAGACCTTGATATGTTTGAATATAAACGCAAGACAGAAAACAGAGCCATCAAGCGAACGGTAAGCTTGCCTTTATGGCTTGATACAATGGCGCAGAACGCCGGGCTTAATTTCTCACAAACAATTCAGGATGCGCTGAAAGAACGCCTAGGCGTTCATCAATAGCCGCATCATATCTTCAAAGGCTCATATAAAGGCGGGGCTGTAACAAAAATAGTATATTGGATAGCCAAACCACAATATATAGTGGTTGTTCGGCATTGTGTACACAATATGTTGTAGGGGCGGCTTGTAGCTGCCAGCTTTTGTTACAGCCCCCTACAATGTTTATATAGCTTTTGTCTTTATTTCTGTCTTTTCTAAGCTCTAAGCTCTGCTTTTAATCCTTTTCCCTGAAAAAATCAATTTCGCAACCCATTCCGGCGCAGGCCAATCTTTCCATTTGGCGGCGCGCGATAATAATCCGAACATGAATGCCGCCGCGAATGCGTATATCGATTGCGTCCAAATGGCTACGCCAAAACTTATGAAACAGAGTGCGGCAAAAAGATCTCTAAGAACCAAATCGCGTCACCATGGCGTCCCAAGCACTATGTGCGGCAGGAAAAGCGCAAATTTCGGGAAATACGTGGTGACAATCAAAGTCGGTACCCATGCTAAAGCTATTATCCAAAGCGTCGGTTTCATCATTTCATTTATCGGAGCGTTTCCAAGCCGCGCCCCGAGATACAAGACCGGCGCCGCAGGCGGGGTTATGCAGCCAAGCCCCGTATTTACTCCGACTATTGCTGCGTAATGTATGGGATTGAATCCCAACTGCATTATTATCGGCATCAGTATGGGAGTCGTAAGAGTTACGTTGCTTATATCGTCCATCAGCATTCCCATAATCACAAGGAAAATATTTATCATGAACATTATGACCCAGCGGTCGTCGGAAATCGCGCGGAAAACGCCAAGCATCTTGGAAGGCACGTCTTCAAGTATATAGAGGCGTGTGAGCATCATGACGGAAAACAGCATTACCATTATGACTCCCGTTGTTACTGCAGATTCGACAAGGGATTCGTAAAGTCCTTTTAACGAAAGCCCTTTATATACAAACATTCCGACAGGGATAGCGTATATTACAGCCATGGCAGCTGCCTCTGTGGGGGTGAATATGCCTCCATATATACCGCCCAATACTATTACGGGCAACATTAGAGCCGGCAACGCTGACATTCCTTTGTTTAAAATACCGACAAAGATAGAGTATATCACGGCAAAAATCACCGCCTCTGTGGGAGTGAGTATGTCTTTATATATGCAGACCGATATTATAACGAGTAATAAAAGAGTTGGCAGCGCGGACCTTCCGCGTTTCCGCAAGAGTTCCATCTTTTGCTCTTTTGAAACCTCCGAAGACAGTTTTATGCTGGTTACATCCTTTAGAAGCCAACAATTTACTATACTTATAAGGGTGGTCATCATAAGCCCGGGAAGCACTGTCGCTAGGAAACAGGCAAGCACCGACTGCCCGCTTATCCACGCAAAGATGATTAGGGTAGAGTTAGGCGGGATGAGCATTCCAAGAAGCGAAGCGTTTGACATTACGGCGGCGGCTATACCTCGCGGATATCCCGCGGCTTCGAGCCTGGGAAACATTATCGCGCCTATGCAGGAAAGGGTAGCGCACGCGGAGCCGGTTATGGAACCAAATACCGCGCAGGAAATTGTGCCGACTATTCCCAAACCGCCCTTTATTTTGCCGACAAATATATCGACTACATTGATAAGTTGTTCTCCTATTTTCCCCCGCTCCATTATTCCGCCCGCCATAATGAAAAGAGCTATCGAAAGAAGGGCTATACTGTTCATCTGAGTGAAACCATACGGTAAAATTTGTGAAGTGGGATAACCGGTTCCGGCAGTTCCTCCAAACATTAGAAGCAACGCAGCGGAAGCCATAAAGCTCATCGGTACAGGAACTCCCATTATTAGAGTTATTAAGAGAACTATTAACGCAATGTAAATCATACTTTTCCGCCTCCCATTCCTTTTAGAAGGGCAATTCCGGTATGAATACACCTTCGCGTAAAGAATATCGCCATAAATATCAGCCCCAGAAATATTGCGGCATACGAAGTCCAAAGAGGTATCTGCCAAACAGTTGTCCTTGCAATGGCTCTAGTTGTCCATAAGTTTATAATGTCGAAAGTCAGGCCGCTCCCGTTCAATAAGTCAATTTGACTGCAAACAAGGCTAACTCCGTTCCAGTTGAAAGCCAGTCCTGAAGCGCCCCATCCAACTTTCAGAACTTCTTTCGGTATCGGGCCTAAAAGCCCGTACATGAAGAAGAAATACCCGAAATACATAAAAAGGATGCTCATTGCCGATGTAATTAATTGCCTGATAAATATCATTACGTGACGCGTCCTGCCTGCAGGTAAATAAGAATCTATCAGGTCGGCTGAGACATGCGTATCGTTGTAAGCGCCGTAAGCTCCCCCCAGAAAATACAACCAGAAAGCTAAAAGCTTTACCCATTCCTCATATCCGTAAAGGTCGCCGCGAACCACGTAGCGCCTTATCGCTGCGACCACAATTATAGTAGACAGCGCAAGCGAGCAAAGAACCATCCCTGCCTCAAAAGACCATATTACTGTTTTATCGAAATAACCTTTGGGTTTTAATGACCTTCCCTCAAAGATTAGTATTGGCTCATTTTCAAAATTTTGTTCCAAATTCTCGGGCATAATTTAACCCACCCCTCCTCTCATTAGAGAAAAAAGCCCGCAGGACAACAACAATTTCTCCAACGGGCTTAAATTTCAATGTCATTCTTTTACCATGAAACAACAGTACCAAATACCACTGGATTACTATGAAACTATGGCGCCAAAGTACCAAAAACCTCTGGATTACCATGAAACAACAGTACCAAAGTACCAAAAAACACTTGATTGCCGCGCCGCAAAAAGACGCGGGCGTGAAGAGCGGCTTCGCCTAGGCGCAAAGACGTGGATTAGGCAAGTTTCGTTCACTGTAGTGAGTGAAACTTATGACCATTACTTCGTCGCTGAAAAAACGTTCTCGAAAAGGCCAACGTCTTTGCGAGCAAAGCGAAGCAATCCAGCGTTTTTTGTCTTTGCTTTTCGATTATTTTCATGGTAATCCCGATTTTTTGCTTTTGTCTTTAAAGTCTTTTTCTGATAACTCGCCACTCGCCACTCTCTTTTCTATTTCTTCCCGTACTCTTTCTTGAACTCGTCGATCATGACAGGGTCAAATTTGCCTTTTAAATTATCCCAAGTCGCGGAAACTGCCTCGAATATGGGTATCAGTTCTTCCGGCGTGTATGTAAAGACTTGAATCCCCTTATCCCTCATCAACTGAAGGTGTTTATCCTGATCCTCACGGGCGAGATCCACTCCGACCTGAGTGACCTTAGCGCAGGCTTCGGCTATAATTTTTTGATCTTCAGGGGAAAGCTTATTCCATGTCATCTCGCTAATAAGGTAATTCCAGTTTTCAACCGAGTAATTAAGCTGGTACCAATATTTCATTACATCCTTAAGGTTATCCCACGCGGCGACGGTGTCCATGCCGTCAACGCCGTCGCATACTCCCGTCTGCATGGATACATAAACATCCGCCCAAGGAATGGTGACAGTGTTGTATCCCATTGTCTCCGCTCCCATTTTATACACGTCCATATTTGGAACACGAACGAGCACATTTTTATTTACGCCCGGGACAAGCGGTTCATTGACCGGTTTTGTGCTTGCAATGCCTATGAAACCGGTTACCTGGAATCCAAGCACGCGCACTCCAAGCTCCTGACAAAGCTCGTTCATCTTATTATAAAGCCAGCTACCTTCAGCAAAGACTTTCTTCGCGTCGTCGTATCCGTAAACAAAACAATTGATGTAAGTAGCTTCAAGATTGGGGTTGAACTGGCTTGGAACTGAAATACAAGCCATATCGATAGTTCCGCGCATTAATTCTTCGAAAACAAGAGTGTAGTCGCCCAGCATATTGGCGGGGTAAACCTTTATCTCAATGCGTCCGTCGGTTTTCTCAAGCACCTCTTTTGCCACCTGCTCCATCATAACGGTGCCGGTGTGCTCTACCGTCCCCTGTCCGGCGAACCTTAAAACCATCTCTGGCGCCGCCATCGAAGGCGCAGCTATTAACGTAATCAGCGCAAACGAAATGAATACAAATGAAAATTTTTTCATCATTAAAACACTCCCCTTCTTTATTTTTTACTTCAATTGAAATTATGGTATAGACATTTTACACTATTAATGCAGTATTACGCAAGAAACAATATATTGCGGTTGAATTTACTATTCAAAAATTTTATCAAGGTTAATTAATAATTATATACTTTTTTTATGTTTTTGCAAAAAGGTTATTTTCAAATTTTGATTCTGCAGTATAATTGCTTAGCCTTAAGAAAATCGACTTAAGACGAATATATTCCATATTTTCGAAAGGAGAAAGTTAGATATGAAAAAGAGTAGTATTTATTTAGCGCTGTTTTGTGTTTTAGTGCTCGCTTCGTGCGCGTCCGCCGGTATTCTCGACACATTGAAGTCGCCTGCGGAGGAGTCTAATTGGGAGCGAACAACTTCCAGTCAGGAGGTCGTTGATTATGTGAAGCTCGTCGCCGCGAACAGCGGGGGACGAATTAGGTACGAGGATATGGCGTACACCGTTTATAACAGACCCTTGCCGCTTGCTATAGTCGGTATCCCCGCTGCGCCCAAAACGCCCGCTGAAGTTGGAAACCGCATTGTGATTCACGTCCAGTGCAACATCCATTCAGGAGAGGTCGAGGGAAAGGAAGCTTCGTTGATTTGGCTGCGCGAGATAGCTCAGGGGAAGCATGATGTGCTGCTGAAAGATATAGTGCTTACGGTCAACTCAAATTTCAACCCCGACGGCAACGATGCGCTCGGTACATGGCGAACGGGCAGCCAGCCCACGCCAAGGATGGTTGGCACACGTACCAACGCGCAGGGCTATAACCTCAACCGCGACTTTGTCAAGCTGGACTCCCCGGAGGCAAGGGGGCACCTCAGAAACTTCCGAAAGTGGAACCCCGCCATTATCATGGACGAACACGCCACAGACGGTAACAGGCATCTCCATCCGCTATGCTACGGCTACGGCAACAACCTGAACGACGACAAAGAATTCGAGCACTTCAACCGCCTTTTCGCGGAGAGCATTTACGGGGTCGGTATTGGAACCCACTCAGACCCCACTACAAACTGGTTTCAGAATTATTTGAAGCCGATAATCGCGAGCGCGGACGACGAACCGCTCTTTGCCAGCAACTATTACCCGCTTAAGAACGCTATTCCTTGGGCTATTCCCTACACTGAAGGCTCAGTATCAGGCGCCACGCTGACCTCAGGGAACGGACACGGAGCTCGGTATACCTCTAACCTTCCGACTATAAAGAACAGGATAGGCCTGCTTTACGAGTGCCATTCCCACAATGCGTTCCGCTTCAGAGTGCACACGCATTACGCGGCGACCCTCAGCACCTTCGATCAGGCGGCGAAGCAGAAGGACGAGATACTCAGCATGATAAAGGCGAAGGACACTGCGATGTCAAATCGCGCGAGCGTGACTTCGGACGACGTTATTTACCTTGGCGCGCGTTCGTTTATTTCAGAAGACTATGATCTTGGAGTGGGCGTCGGGATGGTCAAAGTATTTGGTTTCAATGGATCTGATTATAATAGCGTCGTTAGCAGAGATTTAACAAATAACAGCAGATTCTATCCGCTGGCTTCTAATCCGACAACGCGCATGGGCGCTCTTTACATCATGGACGCAGCTGCGGAGTCGTCAGCTGAGCTGCTTTTGAGGCATGGAGTTAAGGTATACAAGCTGAAAGAAAACATCACGCTTCCCGTTGACGATTTCGTCAAGTTCTATAATCCAAGCCAGACGAACGGCAACTGGACAGTGACCAAGTCTACCTCCGGTTATGAAGGGCATAACACTGTAACGATCAGTGCTGGAGAATGGAATTCGCTTGCGCTTCGCGGAAAGACCGAGCACGTTATCACGAAAGAGCATTATGTTATCTCGACTGCCCAGCCGTTCGGAGTGTTTGCAGCTTATATGCTTGAGCCGAGGGCGGACGACAGTTTCTGCTGGTGGGGCTTTTGGGACGGACAGCTTTACAGTACTGAACAGAGCGCGGGCGGAAGCTTCGACATAATTAAAACTTACGACTATGCCTCCATTCCAGCTTCAGCTCTTGAACAGCTTATTCTACCGGAAGACATGGAACAGGCGCCTCTGTTGGATGGAGACGAAATAAAGGCAATATTCGCGGGCGGGATTCCGTCCGGATTTACAATTGGTCATGAAACCTTAACCGACGGAACGATTCGTTACTTCTTAGTTCCTGTTGATGGCGTTAATGAAGCGTTGATCTTGGACGGCAACGCGCTTACCGGCGGCTGGGAACTGGGCGGCGTCGACCCCTACGTCGGGACCAATTGGGAGTTGAGCATCGTCAGAAATCAGGTCGTTGCGGCTTTCACCGGCAAAGTTGATGATGCCGAGGCGGTTATAACTCTCCTCAAATACCACGATTCTCCCTCCAACGAGGTTGAGGTGCGCACTCTGTTGGTGAAATTCTCGGGCGAATACGAAGCGGAGCCTACATGCCCGACATTGCCATTGCCCAAGTGCAAGGACGAAAACGGCTGCGAAATAAGCTATATGGCCTTTGGGCTGCTTGCGCTTGCGCCGTTCTTTTTCAGAAAAAAGAAATAAACCAAAAAACAGTGTACAAAACAAAAACATTGATAAACAAATGAAAAAGACGCGCTCTGAAAATACAGGGCGCGTTTTATTTGACGTTCCGTGAAAGGGGGCTGCAACAAAAGTCTTAGAAGACTAAATAACCAAAATATGTAGTTGTTATGTCACATCTCTTGCACAATATGTTATAGGGGCGGGCGAGCGAACCGCCCCATTTTTTTGTTACTTTTGTTCCAGCCCCTACGTTTGTAAAGGGTGTTAGAAACGGAAGGGAGAGTTTTCAACCCCCATATTCAATTTTGGAAAGCCTCTTGAGTCCCAGTACCATGCTGAGGTACTGAAAATCCATTTGTTGTTCGTATACGTTGACTGCGTCTTTAGCTGAGCAGCTGTGGCAATGCCTCCGTGGACTCCGAGGGGCGTGTTCTCAGTCCGCGCCGCGCCGTTCACCGTTGCGTATTGATAGCGGTAACAGCTTGTTATGGAGTTGGCGCCTCCGATTGAATATTGCCTTCCCGCTACTCCGCCTGCATTGCCGCCGTTGACATTGCCTGCGGCATAGCTGCTTATGATGCTGTTGCTGCTGCTATAAGAGTATTGCTCCCCTATCAGTCCTCCGGCATAATTACCGCCGCTGGCGTTGCCCGCGGCGTAGCAATTTGTGATGGCGTTACTGCTACCGGAGTTGGAGTATTGCCATCCCACCAACCCGCCGACATATTGAGAGCCGTTGACATTGCCAGTGGCGTAACAGTTTGTGATTGTGTTTTTGCTGTTATTTGAACTGGAGTATTGATCTCCCGCTAAACCGCCGACATAAGTTGTGCCGCTGACATTACCCGCAGCGTAGCAGTTTGTAATGGCGCTGCTGACGCCTGAGTAGTTGTATTGTTCTCCCACCAGCCCGCCGACATAAATTGATCCACTGACATTGCCAGTGGCGTAACAATTTGTGATATTGCCATGAATAAGCCATCCCGCCAGCCCGCCGGTGAAGCTATTGCCTTTAACTCCAGCGGGGGAAATCTCCACGCCAAGGTTACTGATCGTCGCACCGTTCGTATACCCGAACAGACCTATGTAGCTCATGCTACTCCGGTTGATCCATAGTCCTGTGATTTTATACCCCGCTCCGTCAAACGAGCCGGTAAATGTTCCGAAAGGCTGCCAGCCCGCAGAGCCCCATTTGGTATAGCCTGCGCCGCCGCTTGCAAGGTATGATGTCAAGTCGATGTTGCCGCCCAGTTTGTAGTATTTGTTCAATCCGTTTCGCACAGCGTCAAGCTGCGCCGCCGTCGTAACGATAATGGGATTGTTTGGCGAGTCTCCCGGCGCGCCCGTGAAGGAGAAAGGAACGTTTTCCGTTCCCATGTTCAATTTTGGGAAGCCTCTCGTATCCCAGTGCCATGCTGCCGCGCTGAATACCCAATTGTTGTTCGTATACGTCGACTGCGTCTTAAGCTGGCTTTCCGTTACTATACCGCCGTGAATGCCGAGGGGCGTGTTTTCCGCGCGTATTACGCCGTTCACCGTGGCGTATTGATAGCGGTAGCAGTTTGTGATGATGGTGCTGCCAAATGCATATTGATATCCCACTATTCCGCCTACATTACTGTTGCCGCTGACATTACCTGTGGCGTAGCAGTTTAATATTGCGCAGCTGTTTACGATGGAGGCAAGCTGAGATCCCACTAATCCGCCGACATAGCTATATCCACTGACATTGCCTGTGGCGTAACTATTTATAATTGTATAGCTGCCGATTGAATATTGTTGACCTACTAGACCGCCGACACTGGAATAGCCGCTTATATTGCCTGCAGCATAGCAGTTTGTGATGCTACCGTTGTTAAAGTCGCCCACAATACCTCCAACATAGTTACTGCCGCTACTACTAGCATTGCCTGTGGTGTAGCAATTTGTGAAGCTGCTGTCGTATGAATTCCCCACCAACCCTCCTATACTGCTGCCACCGCCGCTGACATTACCTGTAACATAGCAGTTTATGACGCTGCCGTTACGCAGACTTCCCGCCAGCCCGCTAACGTTGTTCCAACCTTTGACTTCGGCCGTGGAAATCTCTATGCCAAGGTTTCTAAAAGTAGCCTCTCTTGCATTCCCAAACAGGCTTGCGTATTCAATGTTGCTCCCGTTAATATACAGTCCAGAAATTTTATACCCGGCGCCGTCAAACTCACCGGCAAATGGGGCGGAAAAGGTTCCGACAGGCTGCCAGCCCGCAGAGCCCCATTTGGTATAGCCTGCGCCTCCGCTTGCAAGGTATGATGTCAAGTCGATGTTGCCGCCCAGTTTGTAGTATTTGTTCAATCCGTTGCGCACAGCGTCAAGCTGCGCTGCCGTCGTAACGATAATGGGATTGTTTGGCGAGTCTCCCGGCGCCGTTGCAAATGAGAAAGGAACGTTTTCCGTTCCCATGTTCAATTTTGGGAAGCCCCTCGTGTCCCAATACCATGCTGCCGCGCTGAAAACCCAATTGTTGTTCGTATACGTCGACTGCGTCTTAAGCTGGCTTTCCGTTACTATACCGCCGTGAATGCCAAGGGGCGTGTTTTCCGCTCGCACCATGCCGTTTATTGTAGATAGTTGATAGCGATAGCTGTTAGTGATGGCGTTGATGCCGCCGTTTGAGTATTGCCTTCCTGCCACTCCGCCGGCATAATTGTTGCCGCTGATATTGCCTGCGGCATAGCAATTTGTAATGTTGTTGCTGCTACCGGAGAAGGCGTGTTGTTCTCCCGCCAGCCCGCCTACATTGCTGGAGCCGCTGGCATTACCTGTAGCGTAACAATTCATGACGGTATTGCTGCCGGAACCGCCAAACTGTACTCCCACCAAACCTCCCACATCGTACGAACCATTGATATTGCTTGTGGCGTAGCAGTTTATAATAATATTACTGCCGCTGTAGCTGGAAAACTGATTTCCCACCAGTCCGCCTGTTTCGTAAGAACCGTTGACATTGCCTTTCGCATAGCAATTTGTAATGCTACAGTCGCCGTTGTACGCATATTGCTCTCCTACTAATCCGCCAACGCCGGAAGCTCCGCTGACATTGCCTGTGATGTAGCAGTTTGTGATACTTCCGTTATATAGTTCTCCCGCCAGCCCGCCGACATAATAATAACCTTTAACACCGACGGCAGAGATCTCCACTCCAAGCTTGTTAATTACCGCTTCCCTTGTAAACCCGAACAGACCTACATAGTCCATGCTGTTCCGATTAATCCACAGCCCTGTTATCTTATACCCCGCGCCGTCAAATCCTCCGGTGAATGCTGCTGGAGTGGTTCCTATAGGCATCCAGCCCGATGTGTTCCATTTGGCGTAGCCTGCGCCTCCGCTTGCGAGATAGGAGGTAAGGTCGATGTTGCCGCCCAGTTTGTAGTACTTGTTCAATCCGTTACGCACAGCGTCAAGCTGCGCCGCCGTTGTAACTACAATGGGGTCGTTTGGCGAGTCTCCCGGCGCCGCCCGCGCGCCAGAAGGAAATAAACCAAACAGGCAAACTAATAAAACCGCTGATAATATTTTTTTCATTACGATATTTCTCTCCTTTCGCAATATATTTAATAAATAATTATACTAAATACTAATAAATTAATTTAATATTTATTCTTGTTTTTCTGGATTTTTCTGATTATTCTCTTGCATCCCTACAGGATGCTAAGAATTAATGATTCTCTCGTCGTTGCGTATGTGCAAAGATTGTTTTGACTTACTCATTATTGTGTTCTCAAGGTTTTATTGCACATTTTAATGTGCGAAGTTTGAGTTATAATATTTTGCGTTGTCGTGGATTTTACAAGCGGGCGGAGCCACCCCGGCGCTTCGCGCCACCTCTCCGAAGGAGGGGAATTGCCGCCCTACAAAGCAGCATTTGACAACCCAAAGCCTTTTGCTTTCGCTTTCGCTTTTGCTTTCGCTTTTGCTTTCGCTTTTGTCTTTTGCTTTTGTCTTTTGCTTTTGCTTTTGCTTTTGTCTTTTGCTTTTGTCTTTTGCTTTTGTCTTTTCTAATCCCTAATCCCTAATCCCTAATCCCTGTCTTTAATCCCTAATCCCTGTCTTTTTTATCCCTGTCTTTCCCGAGCCTGTAAATTTCGGCATCGTGGCTTCGTTTGACGCGGAGATGCCTTCGCTTTTGAAAACTTTCATGACAGTCTTAAGAATTATTTTGCAGTCTAAGCTGAAACTGCGGTTTTCAACGTACCATGTATCCAGTTCAAACTTTTTTTCCCATGTTATGGCGTTTCTGCCGTTTATCTGCGCGTGACCGGTTATTCCGGGCTTCACATTGAGCCTCGTCCGTTGCTTTTCATCGTATAGCGGAACGTATTCCAGCAGTAGCGGGCGGGGCCCCACGATGCTCATATTGCCGATAAGCACGTTGAAAAATTGCGGAAGCTCGTCAAGGCTGTATTTTCTGAGTTTCTGTCCGAATGGCGTGAGCCTTTCGGAATCCGGGAGAAGCTCTCCGCCCTCATTCTTAGCATCGGTCATTGTCCTGAATTTATACAATTTAAATGGTTTTCCGTCACGCCCGGCGCGCTCGTGAATGAAAAGCACAGGAGCGCCCATCCTTTTGCGTATCATGAAATAAAGCCCCGCAAGCGCAGGGCTCAAAATGACGATAGCAATAAATGAAAATAAGATATCAAAAATGCGTTTTAACAAAAATAATTTTCCTTCCGTATTTTATTATTCACACTTCACACTCCATACTATCTTTTCATCGTTTTTCTAACAGCGTTAATTACCCGTTCCTGTTGCGATTCTGTAAGGCTTGAGCCTGAAGGCAGGCACAGCCCTCTTTTGAACAGGTACGCGCTCACGTCGTTGTCCTCTTCGTGGCGCCAGTAAGAACAACCTTTAAAAACCGGCTGAAGGTGCATCGGTTTCCATACCGGGCGCGATTCGATATTGAGCTTTGCAAGTTCATCTATTACGTTAAGAGGGGTTACGTCGCTGCTTTCATCTATCAGGAGCGTCGTCAGCCAACGGTTCGTACATGACCATTCGGGTTCCGGCATGAAACTGAATTCCTCTATATCGGAAAACGCTTTTACGTAGTTGTCGAAAATCTTTCGCCTTGCCGCGATGCGCGCTTCAAGATGCAACATTTGTCCTCTGCCTATTGCCGCAAGTATATTGCTCATACGGTAGTTGTAGCCGAGAGTTGTGTGCTCATACCAAGGCGCTGCATCCCTTGCTTGCGTGGACAGGAATTTTGCCTTTGCAATCCCCTCCTCATCATCCGACAAAAGCATTCCTCCGCCCGATGTCGTTATTATTTTATTTCCGTTATATGAGAGAACAGAATATTTACCGAAGCTCCCCGTTTGTTTTCCTTTGTATGTGGCGCCAAGAGATTCTGCGGCGTCCTCTATTACCGGCGCCCCGTAATCTGAACAGATTTTATTTATTGCGTCCATATCGCAAGCCTGCCCGTATAGGTTTACTATGAAAACCGCCCCTGGCGTGAGGCCCTCTTTTTCCGCATTTTGAAAGGCGCGCAATAACGCAGCAGGGGACATATTCCATGATTCCGGCTCGGAATCGATGAACACGCACTCTATTCCATCGTGGTAAATTGAGCCCACGGTCGCGGCAAAAGTCAGAGAAGAGCAAAAAACGCGCATGCCTTGCTTTAACCCGAGGATGACGCTTGCGAGGTGAAGAGCTGCGGATCCGGCGGATAACGCAAGGGACGCTTTTACTCCTACGTATCTTGCAGTTTCGCGTTCAAAAGCTTCCACGTGCGGCCCGAGCGGCGCTACCCAGTTTGTATCGAAGGCGTCTTTAATATAAGACATTTCGTCTCCGCTTATATGCGGCGGCGAGAGGTAAATTCTTTCATCATTCATAATAAGTAAGCATCTCCTCGTCAATTTCACATGCTGTGCGCGAACCATTCATGAAAGGCTTTTTCCGCCGCGCACATGCGTGTTTCACACGTTTTCGTAATATGCTCCGAAAAATCGAAACTGTTGCCTGAAACGCTTAAAGTCAACGCTCTTTTCGGAGAAGTACCCAACTGCCCGGCAAGCTCAAGCAGCCATGCGGGGCTCATTGAGTGGATATTAAATCCATCAATGCGCGAACTGGGGCATAATTCGGCAATATTCCAGCCGCTCTCATGCTGCCTTATATCCGCGTCGACAAATATTGCTAAATCAACATCATCCAACTCTTCCGCCAGTTCCGGCAGAAGCTGATGTTCAAGTGACAGCTTGACTTCATTTCCGCTTTTACCTCGAAGCCATTCCGCGATACGCGAAGCTAAAATTATTCCAACGCCGTCATCCTGCCTGTCTATGTTTCCAAAACCGGCAATCCATATTTTCAATTTGTTTACTGTGGCAGTTTATGAACGTCAAAAGTATGCCAATTAGAGGCGTTAATCTCCTCGATAATCTTTGCAATAACGCTATTTGCTTCGTTGTTTGGCACTTGGCATGTTCCGACCGATTTATGCCCGCCTCCGCCATACTTTAACATCAGGCTTCCAACATTTATAGTGGCCGTCTTATTCAATATGCTGTAACCCACAGATATTACGGTAATTCCAGGCGGCCCTCCGAATAATCGAAGAGATATATTCTGTTCCGGATGAAGCGCGTATATGACATGACGATTTCCAATATAGACATGCTCAACGTTGCGAAGGTCAGTAATAATTATTGAACCATCAACTTGTGAGAATTCTCTCATCATACGTATAAACGGTTCGCGATGCTGGTCGTAAAGCAGGGTGCGTTCCTTGATATCTTCAAGCTCCATAATTTCGTCAATTGTCATTGTCCTCAGGCATTCTATCAGTTTTTCCATAAGCTGGTAGTTGGATATATGAAAGTTATGATAGGTTCCAAAACCGGTTCTCGGGTCCATTACGAAAGATAACAACACCATGCCTGTTGGATTCAATATCTCATCGCGGGTAAAGCTTGCAGAGTCGCATTTGTCGACCTGCGCTATCATTTCAGAGTACTTTGCGAGCTTTCCGTTGTCTCCGCCGTAGTATTCGTATATCACCCGCGCTGCACTTGGCGCAGGCCATGAAGCGCCGACGAATTTTGTTGCTACTCCCCGTTCTTCTTCGCTTATATGGTGGTCAAACCATAAACCGCATCCGGGACCATATGGAACGTTGACAAGAATATCGTTCTCAGTTATTTCAACAATTCCATCCTGAATATCCTTAGGATGTACAAATTTCTTCGAATCGATAAGTCCGAGCTCTTTGAGAAGCACAGCACCCATTAAGCCATCAAAATCCGATCTTGTGACAAGTCTCATAACACGCCACCTCCATTTATACTATCGTCTACATTCTACATTAAGAAAGCAAAAAAAGCGATTCAACAAAAAATTCTTGATTCTAAAAGTTTACGCGCGTGTAATCTCGCCTCAGGCAACGACGAATCCCCTGTCAACATTCGCGCTAGTTCGGATACTCTGCTCTCTTCCTCAATTTCTTGAATCATAGCTTCTCCTTCATGTTTTTCAATAAGAAAATGTTTTTCGCCGAGCGCTGCTATTGAAGCTTCATGAGTTACTAAAATCACTTGACATTTTGACGACAACTCGCGGAGCTTCTCTCCCGACAGCACAGCCGCCATTCCGCCAAGTCCGGCTTCGACCTCGTCAAAAACTATGGTATCCGGAAGCCATTCGTCCGGCAAAGATAGCTGCAGCGCAAGCAACAGCCTGCTAAGTTCTCCCCCGGAAGCTATTTTTTCGACACGCCCTTCACGCTTTTTCGTAACGAGCACAAAATTTACTCTATCCGCTCCGTCGCGTCTGAGGCGCGAGCGCTCTGAAAATCTGATTGAAAGCTTGGAATCATTCAGGCCTAGTTCTTTAAGACATTCATTGACCCTAAGTTCAAGTTTTGACGCTTCGGCTTTTCTCAGTTCCCGAAGCTGCAACGCGTAGCGGCTTGCTTCACGTTTCGCCGTTCGAGAGCGCGCTTCGATTTCGGATATTTCAGCTCTTGCATTTTGAAGCCATAAAATGGCTTCTTCAGCTTCCGCGCTCCATTTTAAAATAGCTTCCTCATCTTCCGCTCTTATCATGCGCTTGAGTTTCCGAAGGTTTCCGAGCCTTTGTTCCGCGCTGTCGTGCTCTGCTATTAATTTCTTCAGTTCGTTTACGCTAAAATTCGCCCTTGCCATCCGTAGCATATCTTGTATATTAGATATTCCTTCATTTGCTGCAAGCTCTGCTTTACCCTTTATTTCTTCCGGCAGCGAACTGCATAATTTCATGCAAGCCCGCTCAATCTGCTCCATAATTCCATTGCCGGAAGCTCCTCCTGTGATTTCGTCAAGAGCGTTTCGTCCTTGAGTCATCGCGCTTATTTTCCCGGATAGGCTCTTGCGTATTTCTTCTAGCTCCGATTCAAGCCCTCTTTGTGGTTTGCACTGCTTCACAGCCTGAATTATTTTATCCGCATTTTCGTACTTACTTTCAATCTCCCGTCCTTTTTCTGTCAGTGAACGAAGGAGTTTTTCCTGGTGTACGGCATTCTGATAAGCTTGTTTCATTTTGTCAAGAATAAGCGTGAGCTCTCTGCCGCCGCTTGCATCCACCATAACTAACTGGCGTTCCTCATCAAGAAGTTCTAGTTGCGCAAATTGGCTTTGAATACGCAGCAATTTAGCCATGAACTCAGTATATGAAGATAACGGCATAGATTTTGCCTGAATGTAAGCGCTTCCGCGTCCGGTTCGGGGACACTCTCTTGCCGCTAAAACAGCGCTTTCTTCCACGAGGTCACGACCTGAAGTGAAAACGGCTTCAACACTTGCTTTCTCTTCTCCTGCCCTGATGTATGAAGCTTGGCTCCTTTTTCCGGAAAGTATCTCAAGCGCCCTTACAACGCTGCTTTTACCCGCGCCGCTTTCGCCTGTAACGACATTGAAATTATACTTTTCCGAACTCGAAAATGTAAGCTCAGCAGAGCCTATTCCTCCGACATTTTTTATGGAAAGCCGCTTGAGCATATATACTATTCCTTTTCTTCTTCCATGAAAGACTGTCCCCAGCCAAGTTTTTCATGTATCAGGTCAAGGAAAGACCTGTCGTTCAACTGAATTGATTTTATTGTTTTACTTGTCGAGAGGCTTACCGTTATCAGATCATTTGGCAGTATCTCGCAAGCCAGTTGTCCGTCGTATGAAAGCACTATGTCGCGTGAACAGCTGCGGGGGGCAAGAGATATTTCGTCCTGAGGCCCCGCAATTATCGGGCGTGCATAAAGAGTGTGAGCGCAAATCGGAACAAATATCATACATGCTATATGCGGCGGGACAATTGGGCCTCCCGCCGACAAAGAGTATGCAGTTGATCCTGTAGGAGAAGCCAGAATCACGCCATCAGTGGAGAGTCGTCCGAGCTTATGTTTATTAAAATAAACATCCACTCTTAGAAGCTTTGCAACTACACATTCCGCAAGCACAAATTCGTTAAGGGCGTAAAACGAGTGGACTGTGTTCCCATCACGAATGACGTTTCCAAAAAGGGTAGGACGCTCAAATATCGTGTAATTTCCCTTAATTATGCTATCTATGTCTTCGAATACGCACTCCGGCTTTCCGTACGTGAGGAAGCCCAGATGTCCAAAGTTTATTCCGTAAAGCGGAATACTATAATCGAGAACGTAGCGGCTTGCGTGCAGAAATGTCCCGTCTCCGCCAATAACAATTGCAGCTTCAGTATTACTTAACCATTCCTGATCGGACACGCCTTCTACGTTCAGTACGGCAGCGTCATGAACCGGAAAAAGGAAATTTATACCATGTTCTTTCCCCCAGATGTAAATATCCCGACCCATCTCAATAGCTTGCTGTTTACGCGAGTTAATGAGTATTCCGATTTTTTTGGCGTGGATTCTGATCTTTTTAGTCATGAAAAACTAATTATTGTTCAGAAAGCTTGAAACGATGTTTTGAGCCGTTATTCCGCAAATTTCCCTTTGGCGCTTCACAGTAGCATGAGCAACAAACACTGAAGGAACGCCAATTATCTTGACCCGGCATGGAGCGGCTATCTCAATGGCGCGAGCCGCTATAGCCTCGCCTATTCCTGCAGCTGTGTAATTATCCTCCGCTACTACCGCCATTGAATTACTCATGAGAATTTTATCGATTGTGACACAGTCTAGCGGTTTCAGTATTCTCAAGTCAATTACTGTTGGAATAGCTATATCTTTCTTTGCAGCCATTTCCATAGCTTCAATAGCTGTGTTCACAGTAGCGCCGTATCCCATTACTGCCCATTCCGTCCCGTTATGAATTATCTCTGATTTCGTAACATCAATTGATTTGTCTTCCGGTTTTTCTTCCTTTGACCCAAGCTCGCCATGCACGCGAGCGACAGCATTAAGTACATTTCCACGCGGATACCTGATTATTATCGGCCCTTCTTTTTTATTTACGCTCGCGTAATTCATCATTCTGTCAAGGTCAGTCTCATCGCGCGGGGCAAATATTTTTATGTTCGGGATAGCGCGGCACCATGAAACATCAAGTAATCCCTGATGAGTTTCTCCGTCGTCGCCTATCAGCCCCGCGCGGTCAACCATTATTACAACAGGGAGATTCTGCAGGGCTATGTCATGTGTAAGCTGATCAACAGCCCGCTGCAGAAAAGTGGAATATATGAACACCCATGGTTTAAGGCCGCCCGCAGCCAAACCCGCCGCCATAGTCATCATATGGCTTTCGGCTATTCCAACATCAAAGAATCTGTTTGGATTATTTTTTGCAAAATCGTCCAGTTTTGTTCCCGAAGTCATTGCGGCGGTAAGGCAGACAATACGAGAATCTTTTGCTGCAATGGCTTCTATCCTTTCTGACGCCGCCAAGCTCCAACTCTTTGTTTTTTCGCTGCCGCTTTGAGAAGGGACCCCATGGTAATACACGGGGTTATTTTCAGCTTCAGTGTAACCTTTCCCTTTCGTTGTAATGAAATGCAGCAGTGATGGGCGGTCATATCTCTTGGCAAGCTGCAGAACCCCCTCTATGGTTTGTATGTCGTGTCCGTCAAAAGGTCCCCAGTAGTTTATTCCGAGGTCGTCAAATATGTTATCCGGCTTCATAATGTGCTTGATATGATCTCTAAAACGCTCAAGCCGTTTCTCAACGGAATTTCCGCCCGGTATCGTCGCGCATATTTTCTTTATCGATTTTTTTAGCTTATTATACGCGGGATTTGAACTCAATCTTGCTATTGAATGTGAAATTCCGCCAACGCGGCGGTTTATGGAGTGCGTATTGTCGTTTAGAATCAAAATAACGCGCGTATTAAGTTCGCGAACATGATTGAGAGCTTCGAACGCGAGCCCGTTTATGAGAGAAGCGTCGCCAATAACGGCAACTACATGATGATTTTTGTTCAATAAGTCCCGCGCTTTAGCGTATCCTAACGCGGCTGATATTGAAGTGCTGCTGTGTCCGACATTGAAGTGGTCAAACTCACTCTCGCTTCGTTTTGGAAATCCGCTTATCCCACCTTCCGTACGCAACGTATGAAACATGCTCAATCTATCCGTCAGGATTTTATGCGCATACGCCTGATGCCCGACGTCATAGACGACCTTGTCCTCTCTCAGATCAAACTGGCGAAGAATGGCCATACTCAACTCAACGCAGCCAAGGGACGACGCCATATGCCCGCCGTTTTGCAAAGATACGTCAATAATAAGCTTTCTGACTTCGAGAGCCAGTTCCGAAAGCTTATCCTGATCCAATTTTTTTAGGCTGTCATAACCAAAACCGTTTTCAAGAAATCCCATAGCATACCTCTTATTTGTTAAATGTTATATAGATTGATTTTATCATTTATTTAAACAAATTGCCTCAAAAATTGCCAAAATAATTGTTACTTAAACTTGACAGCTTTGATTCAAGAATTACCCTTGTCCATCAACAAATGAGATATCTCTTTCTGGAAGCTGTCAATGTCGGTGAACTCTCTGTATACTGACGCAAAGCGAACGTAAGCGACTGAATTGATTTTCTTAAGTTCATCCATTATTTTCTGCCCGATTAATGTCACAGGGACATCTTCGTCAACCTCGCGTCTAAGTTGCTTTTCAACATTTGCAGCTATTTCTTCGATCTGATCATAAGCAATTGGCAGTTTTTCGCATGATTTAAGTATACCGCGCACAATTTTGTCGCGAACGAAAGCTTCTCTTCTTCCATCTTTCTTTATTACCCGCAATGATCGCCTCTCTTCAAAACGTTCATATGTTGTGAACCGGGTCTGGCACTCTGGACATTCGCGGCGGCGGCGTACTGTGTCGCCATCTTCCGCCATTCTGGAGTCTATTACTCTAGTCTCAATTGTACCGCAATTTGGACATTTCAATAGATTCCTTCCCCTTTCATAACTCCATTTCAACGCTGGATAAAATTGGGCTCCTAACGAAAACGGGCGGGGAACCACCCCGCCCGCCAAGCAGGCGTCCCTCCGCAGGAGGGGAATGCCGCCCCAAATATCTTCTGTCTTTATCTTTTTGCTTTTGTCTTTATCTGTAAACTGAAAACTGTAAACTGTAAACAGTTCTTAGCTTCTTGATCTACTGCTCTTGCGCTTTCTTGCAGCTTCTGCTCTTTTTGTTTTCTTAGCTTCGCTTGGCTTTTCGTAATGCTCGCGTTTTCTGACTTCGCGAAGCGTGCCCACTTTAGATACTTCGCGTTTAAATCTCCGCAGAGTGTCCTCTAAATTTTCTCCTTCTTTACGAACGACAGTTGTCATTAAATGATTCCCCCCCTTCAGTTTATCCTGACTTAACCAGGAGGCCAGCCAAGATTGCGCCCTGCCAGAATATGCAAGTGAAGGTGCGGAACGGTTTGCCCTCCATGCTCCCCCGTATTGATAACAAGACGATAACCTTGTTTGTCTAGATCAAGTTTACTTACAACTTGAATAACAACATCCATGAACCCCGACCACAACCTAGAGTCAATAACTTCCGTCGCGTTCTTAACGTGTTCTTTCGGAACAACCACAATATGTGTTGGCGCTTGAGGAGCTACATCATTAAATGCAATGACATTATCATTTTCAAACACAATCTGTGCAGGAATTTCACCTTTTATAATTTTGCAGAACACACACACTGATGATCCCCCCAAAATACAAGTTATATTATTTTACCATATTTTCATTCGATGAAATAGCCCTTGCCCAAAGTCTTACTGAAGTATTCTCGTGTGTTAGCAATTCATTGATTTTTTGTGTAAGCCAGCGCGGATAAACCCTTTTGTCATACCTCTTCAGCATGTTCAAGGCTGAAATAATTAATTTTTCATTTTTGAGATCTGAAAAAATATTTTTAAGTACAACTTCGCTTGGCAACGCCGGAAATGTCCATCTTGTAATAAGAAATTCCGTTATTTTTAACGATGGATGCTCCATAAACTTTGATATTACATAATTATTATCCGCTGCCAAATATATAGTTCTCTTAATAAAAGCGAGAGCTTCCTGTTCGTTAAGGTCTTCTATTTTATCCGAGACAATCCTAATTATTTTCTGCACATATTCGCTCGGTAACTGAAATTTATTAATAGAATCAAGCATTTTTCCGGTTATCGGATATTGTTTAAGGATTTTGAGCAATGTATCCATTATCAGCGGGACATTTACAAATTTTGATAAATTTTGTACCGTCATTATCCTTACTTCTTCTCTTGACGCCTCAAGGCGAATAATGATATCCGATATTTCCTTATTTTGTACTTCATTTTGCTTCCTTTTTCGTATTGTATTAATTTCTCTTGCAAGCTTTTCAAGTACCGAATCAACATGCTCATATATAGCGCGTTCGCGCGCTTCCTTAGCAACTTCCTCCTCGTGTTCAGCGCGAATTTTTGCTTCGCGCGATTGTTCTTTTTCAGAATATTTCCTTTTCCACCAGATAAAAAACGATACCCTTTTATCGGGTGGACAGTCGAGACTTGCATCACAACAAGACAGTTCTTCAGGAGAAAGGTTTTTTAAGAGTATATAAGCGTTCGAGATTTGTTCATATTTTTTTGTACTGAATGATCCGGCTATATCAGGGTGATGAGTTCGCGCAAGGCGCCTAAAGGCAGAACGAATTTGCCGGGCGTCCGCTCCGGGTTTCAGCCCAAGAAGATTAAAGCTTGAGTTTATTTTGTAAGTCAGATTTTCTTTCATTCAATATTCTCCCACTTATCATTATCGGAAAGGTTTTTTAAAGCGTTTAATGTATTTGAATGAATATCCGGCACGGTTTTCTTCAACGTTATTAATAGTTCCTTTATTCTTTGGCGTTCGGTGGCGCCTGCATAGAGGCAGTTATTCCCCTGAACCGGAAGTCCGAGTCTTGCAGTTTCACTTACTATTTTGCTTTCCCTGACATATATTAATGGACGTATCAGCCATAAATCCGTGCGATCCTGATAAAATTTCGGCTTGAAGCTTTTGAACCTGCCTGCTCTCCAAAGGTTCATGTATGCGGTCTCAACAGCATCGTCCAAATTGTGCCCCAAGGCTAAAATATTGAAATTATTCACCTTGGCGAAACCGCTTAAGACGCCTCTTCTCATGTTAGAGCAAAAGCTGCACGGAGACCGCTCATTCCGTTTGCTTATTATATCAAGTATCGGGTGAAAGATTGTGAAAAGAGGCAGCCCCAAGGATTCGCAGAATTCACGAATAAGCTCGGTATCCGCGTGTTCCTCCATCGTTACCGTACAAGCCGAAAGAGAAAACTTCACGGGAGATCTTGAACGAAGCTCCGCAAGTACGAGAGCAAGCAAAAGACTGTCCTTGCCTCCGGACAACCCCACAAGGACATTGTCCCCGTCATGCAACATTGAGTAATTACCCACAGCCCTTCCAACATCCCTGCGAATTGAAGCGGAAATTAAATATTTACTCAAAAAATTCCACCACCTTGAAAAACAATTCAGAATCCATATTTCGAGTGAGGAGTTTCCATTTTCCATTGTAATGTCATTAAGTTAAGCAAAAAAGACATAAGCAACTTAATTTACAGGTCTTTGCGCCTCGGCGAAGCCGCTCTTTACGCCAGCGTCTTTTTGCGACGAAGCAATCCAGTGGTTTTTGGCACTTTGGTACTATCGTTTCATGGTAATCCAGTATCTTTTGCTTTTGTCTTTTCTAATCCCTAATCCCTAATCCCTGTTTTGCATTCACCACGTTCATCGCTTTTTCAATTCCCTCTTCCGCCCATAAAAGCGCAGCTTCAGCGGCTTTATCTATCAGGGCGGGTAAATCGTCTTTGTTCTCTTCCGGGAAATGTCCCAATACCCAATTCCTCATGTTTCCGCCTACAGGTTTATTTCCCACTCCCACCCGAAGACGCGGGATTTCTAGCGTTCCAAGGGCGCCAATTACCGATGCCAGCCCGTTGTGTCCGCCGGCCGAACCTTTTGTTCTTATGCGGAGCTTCCCAAAAGGCAACGCAACATCATCGCAGACTATTAGAATATCCTCTGCGTTTATTTTGTAAAAATCGAACGCCTCACGCGCGGATAAGCCGCTCAGGTTCATCCATGTGTGAGGCTTCAACAACGCTATTCCACGAGTGTTTCCCAATATCCAGAATTCGCCCCCGAACTTCTTTGAAGGCGCTCCGGCATTTTTCTGGGACAATATATGGTCGACGATTAGCCATCCTATATTGTGACGGGTAAACACATAATCGTAACCTGGATTGCCAAGGCCGACAATGAGTTTCATTTTTTAAAAACTAATCGTCACCTTTCGCTGCCTTCCCCTTTGCCACTACCTCAACTTCTTTTTGTTCCGCTGCGCCGGTTTCATCCTCTATGCGCGGAGGAAGGATTGATACGACAACTTCGTTTGGATCCGACATTATCTCATAGTCCTTAACAGGAATATCTTTTATATGTATAGAATCATTTATTCCAAGATCGGAAATATCAATCTCAATTGATGCAGGCATGTTGATTGGGATAGTCTCTATTTCGAGGTCCTTAACGTGATCGACTATTCCGCCTTCTTTCATTCCCGGTGATTTATCCTGACCGGTTATCACAACCGGGACGTTAACAGTTATTTTGCGCCCGCGGATGAGCCTCATGAAATCAACATGACTGATTTTACCTGTTATTACATTGCGCTGCACTTCACGGATAAGGCACATTTCTTCGCCGCCGTCGGGAAGGCGTAAGTTAAGCCTCATTGCTTCCCAATGCGCTCCTCTAAGAAGTTTTGCTATTTGCACGTGTTCAACTTTACCTAATATAGTTTCCTTCACTTCCGGGCCATAGTACACACAGGGAACGTAACCCGCCAAGCGAAGCGCGCGTAGCGCGCTTGGGGAAGATTTTTCTCTGCGTTCCATCACTATCGTTACTAACTCAGACACTTAAAACAACTCCTTATTTTTTTATTTTTCAAATAAATTACTTATTGATCTTTCGCTATGAACACGCATTACAGCTTCGGCGAAAAGCGGGGCTATGGAGAGCTGATTAATTTTTTCGCAGAATTTTGATTCGTTTAGCGGTATGGTGTCGGTAATAATTACTTTCTCAATCATTGATTTTTTCAGTCTTTCTATGGCAGGGCCGGATAGGACTCCATGCGTAGCGCAAGCAAGCACGCGTTTTGCACCTCGCTCCATGAGTCCTTTGGCTGCATTACATAGTGTGCCGGCTGTGTCAATAATGTCATCCACAAGGATTGCAGTTTTTCCTTTAACGTTTCCGATTATTTCCATGAGCTCACAATAATTGGCAACTTCGTTTGAACGCCTTTTATCGACTATTGCAAGATCAGCGTTCAACGACACCGCAAATCTACGCGCCCGCACAACTCCGCCTACGTCCGGCGAAACTACGACTATGCTATTTTTACTTATTTCATTCTCCAATTGCTCATGAAAGTATGAAGCCAATAACTGCATTCCTGTTAGATGATCAACCGGTATATCAAAAAACCCCTGAATCTGTCCGGCATGAAGATCTGCTGTAATAACCCGGTGAGCTCCGCTTCCGGTTATTAAATTTGCTACAAGTTTTGATGTTATCGCCTCTCTCGGTTTACTTTTTCTATCCTGCCTTGCATAACCAAAATATGGTATCACGGCGTTTATACGAGTTGCTGACGCGCGTTTCAGCGCGTCAATCATCACAAGAAGTTCCATTAAGTTATCATTAGCAGGAGTAGATGTAGGCTGTATTACATAAACATCGCAACCTCTGACGCTCTCCTCAATTGAAAGGCCAATTTCACCATCCGAGAACCGATAATGCTTTGAAGCAGAAAGCCTCATTCCTAACTCACTGCAAACGCGTTTTGCAAAATCATGGTGTGCGGTACCTGAAAATATTTTAATTTCTTCAGTATCACTCATATCTAATGTTCACCGCCTTTTTCACGTTTTTTATGAGCCCATCCATCCACATTGATTTGTTTAGACCGCGCCACTCCAAGAGCTCCATCCGGGACATTCTTCGTAATTGTTGAACCTGCTCCGGTAACTGCATCACTGCCTATTGCAACAGGCGCCACAAGCATTGTATCGGATCCTATAAATGCGCGGTCTCCTATGATTGTCTGTGATTTTTTCACTCCGTCATAATTACATGTTATGGTTCCCGCTCCTATATTTGAGTCATTTCCTATCTCCGCGTCTCCTATGTACGACAGATGAGGAACTTTGCTGTCCTTGCCGACGCTGCTCTTTTTAATTTCCACAAATTTCCCGACGAAAGCTCTTTCACCAATTTCGGTTTTCTCTCTGATATAAGCAAACGGCCCTGCTATAGCGCCGTCGTTAAATTTACTGTTCTCTGCTATTACGTTTGATACTAGCTTTACATCCCGTCCTGTTATTACATTTGAAAGAGAAGACCATGCTCCAATTTTGCTTCCTTTTCCTATGCGACTGCTCCCAAGTATATGAACAGAAGGAGCGAGAGCAACATCCTCCTCCAATTCCGCTCTCGGGCTTATTATAACCGATTGAGGCATGGTCATCCGAACTCCTCTTGTCATCCAATACACATTTATCCGTCTTATAATCTTGACCGTTAACTCGGCAAGCTCATACGGGGTATTCACTCCCTGAAGCTCTTCCTCATCTGCAACAAGAGCGAGCGTCTTCATTTTTTCATGCTCGTATTTTCCCATGAGTTCTATTACATCCGGAAGGTAATATTCGCCTTGAGCATTTTTGTTCGATAGATTATCTATTATTTTAAGTAATTTAGAAACATTGAACACGTAAACACCTGCATTTACTTCATTAATATTACGTTCATTCACATCGGCGTCCTTATACTCAACTATTGAAATTTTATTTGCGTCTTTGCTTCGTATAATACGTCCATACGTTCCCGGATTATATGTGATAAAACTGAGCAATGTACAGTCAGAGGATGAATCAATATGCTCGTTAATTAGATATTGGATTGTTTGAGGGGTAAGCATTGGAAGGTCGCCATTCAATACAAGAACATGGTCATACTTGCTCCACCATTCCCGGGTGACTTGAACTGCATGTCCTGTACCAAGCTGTTCGCGCTGCCACAAAACTTCAACATCAGGCCAGGATAGTTTGACATAATTCTCTATCATTTCGCCCAAGTACCCCGCAATAACGGCTGATGATTTTACGCCTGCTTCATTCACAGCTCTTAGGATATAGAAGAGAATCGGTTCATCAATAATATTATGAAGCACTTTAGGTAAAACGCTTTTCATTCTGCTTCCTTTGCCAGCTGCCATTATGAGCGCTCCAACTTTTGACTGCGCCATCAAAACACATCCTCCTGTCAACTGATCTCGTAATCATAAAAAAAGGGGCTATATAAATCCCCATACCCCGAAACATTTTATTGAACTGGCTGGGGTGGCTGGATTTGAACCAACGATGGCGGAGCCAAAGTCCGCTGCCTTGCCTCTTGGCTACACCCCAAAAATTATATTAATATTAACACATTAAGTGTTAAAATTAAAGCAATTAATTGTTTTGGAGTGAGAGATATGGAATTGATTCAGCTTGGCAATAATACCTGGTACATACCAGGCAGAGTTAATGTTGGGTATTACGAAGAATCCGGCAGAGGTTATCTTATAGATAGCGGACTTGATGATGACTATGGACGAAAGCTGCTAAGGACGATTGAAGGCAGAAACGTCCCACTTGCCGCGATAATTAATACTCATTCGAACGCTGACCACATAGGCGGAAATTCATTTATTCAAAAACGAACCGGATGCGAAGTCTGGACTACAAGGTTTGAGGCTTTGATAACTGAATCTCCGAAAGTTGAACCAATGTTTCTATGGGGAGCTTACCCGTTTTCCGACATAAGGAATAAATTTATGGAAGCGAAACCTTCAAAAGCTGTTGTGATTTCAAACGAAGGAACGATAATGAATACAGGCTTAACGGCTGTTCCGCTACCGGGGCACTTTCTCGATATGATAGGCGTTTTGACTCCAGATAATGTTTTTTTTATTGCTGACGCTTTGTTTGACCCCGCAGTAATAAAAAAGTATTTTTTTATGGTCATGCTTGACATTGCTTCTGCATACAACACGTTCGATTTAATAGAAAATAGCGGCGCGCAATGGTTTGTACCGTGCCATGCTGAAGCTGCAAAGAATATTAAACTGCTTGTAGATGAAAACAGAAACGCGGTTCGTAATTTATCGGAAGAAACCCTAGCCGCTTGCGAGGTTCCGCGTTCAAGGGAAGAAATTTTAGTTGCGCTCGCGACCAAGCATGGAATAGAAATGGACGCGTCTCATTTTTTGCTGAATCAGTCCTCTGTTGCATCCCATTTAACCTGGCTTTCTGAAAATGGTTTCATTGAACATTTCATGGAAGGATCCCGCCTGCTTTGGAGGAAGGTCAATTGACAAACTCAACTGAGAAACAAATTGAGCATTTTAACCGTATTGCCTCCGAATACTATAATGCCAGGCAAAATCCAAGATCTTCCCTGCTATATTCGAAGATTTGGGAGACCGTTTTCAGTAATAAACTTTTTAAAGATTTGAAAGCTCCCTTAAATGTTTTGGATGCAATGTGCGGATTTGCCAATGGCTATGATATTCTTAAGTGCAATTTAAAAACAGATTTTTGTTACAGCGGATTTGATTACTCGGAAGAAATGGTCAATTACGCATCACAAAGGAATCCTTCTCTGCGTTTATTCGTTTGCGATATTCTGAATTATAGCGAAGAAGAGACTTATGACATTATCCTGCTGATTGGAGGCCTGCACCATGTGTATGCTTCTGCTGGACAAGCCGTATCAAATATAAGCAAGGCTTTAAAACCCGGAGGATTTTTCATTAATTTTGAACCTACAAATAACAACTTTTTATGGAAGTGGATTCGTAATCGAATCTATAAAAAGAATGTGATTTTTGATGCTGAAACGGAAAAAGCTTTCACAATCAATGAATTGCATACAATAACTCAAAAAAATAATCTAAAAGCAATAGATGAGCTCTACCCAGGGTTGTTAGCTTATGTTTTATGGTATAATCCCGACGCGTTTCCCTCTCTAAACATAGGTTCTTTATCTTTTGTATCAACATTTTGTAAATTGGAAAGCAATCTTTGGAGAACATTCTTCGCGCGTTATTTTTCATTTGCCACATTGACCGTTTACAAAAAACTTAAGTCTCCTCCTCAATGATATATCTCGGGCGGGCTTTTACTTCCGAGAATATCATTGCTATGTACTCTCCCATCACGAAGTTACAAAAGAGTTGGGCTGAACCGATGAATAAAATTATCACCATCAGGGAAGCCCAACCTGGGACGGTTATGCCTTTTGAGTAGTCAATGATTACCATTCCTGCTTGTATTAACGCTGCAATGAACACAAAAATGCTTAATAATCCCGATAATCTAAGCGGAGCAGGAGAAAACATAGTTACCCCGCGAGTTGCAAGGGTCAACATTTTTCTTAATGAATACTTAGTTTCACTGGCAAGCCGCGGCAATTGAGCGTACTCAACAGTCGCTGTTTTGAACCCCATAGACGGGAAAATTCCGCGCAGAAAAAGATTATACTCTCTAAATGAGGACAGGTTCTCAAGAGCATTCGAACCAACGAGCCTAAAATCTGCATGATTGGGTAACAGATTTACTCCGAGAGCTTTCATTAGTGAGTAAAACATTGCAGCTGTTTTATGTTTGAAATATGAATCCGTAGACCTGTCACATCTAACGCCATAAACTATTTCGCTCTTTTGCGAGTAATGCGCGAGCATCACGGGTATAGCCGACAGGTCATCCTGTAGGTCCGCATCCATTGTAATGCAACACTCGACTAATCCTTTAACTTTCATCATACCTGCCATTAGCGCGTTTTGATGTCCGGCATTGGCCGCAAGCTTAATACCGCGGCAATTCTCATCTTTTGAGTGATAGAGAAGTATCAGCTCCCAAGTCTTATCTGTACTTCCATCGTCGACAAAGAGAGCAAAGCTTTCTTGTGAGATTACTTCATCGCGTTTTAAAGAATCAAGCAGTTCATGAATTTTTACGAAAGTTATAGGAAGCATTTTTTCTTCATTGTAGCACGGCAGGATAATAGCAATTTTAGGTTTATTTTTGGACATTGTTAAGTTATCTCCTTACGGAAAGTAAACGAAAGTCTGTTCATTACTTAAAAAAAGTAGCGCTTAAAACGGTAACAACAGTAACCTAAGGCCCCACATTATTATATCAAAATCCCGCTCCGTTCTGAGCCCTCCCGTATAAAACGACCAGAGAAGCGCTCTGGCATCCTTAACTCCTTCGTCTGCAAGTTTAAAATAATATGAGAGCGCAACTGCGTCATTTTTTTGTATGTAAGGGCTTGTTAAATTTTCGCTTGTATCGCAATAGCGGGCCAATGTATACTGAGCTATTTGGGAACCTTTTTCAGCTAATAACAATATTAGCCTTATCCTCGCTTCTTCGTTTTCTTCAATGGCTTTATAAAAAGGATCAACGTTCTCATAATCGGCGCCAGTCTTTGCTATAAATTGATTTAGATCCTCGTCTTCTGTATCTCTTGCTATTGCAAGAGCTTCTGTGAGAATAGCTTCTCTTTCTCTTATTGAATTTGCTCCATGGTAATTAGCGTAATCATTGATTGGGGATTCTTTCGGCGGTATTGTATCACTTAAGAGTAATTGCGGAGACTTTTCTATCGCAGGAACAACTATATCCATTTTGTTAAGGGCTTTTTGCGCTCTTATATATTCTTTTCGTTCCGCTATCCTGCGCGAGTACTCGGGAGCTATACCATAATCACTAATCAAAAGTATAAAATTTGAACTCATCAGTAGACATATTAACAGGATAATCTCTTTGCATTTGTATATCCTGATGCTCCTTATCCATTCGGCGAGTTTCGGGTTTCTGTATAAAAACACAAAAAACAATATCCACTGCGCTGCCATAATAAATCTTACAGGTCCCAAAGCCCTTGGATACAGCGAGTTGCCCATGGAATACCCTCCGATAGCTTGGAAACAACATGCGGTTACAATTTCAAAAAGAATTATGTGCCATATTTTAAACTTGAACGATGATTTTTCTATGAATATTGGTTGCCTTACGTTGTCCGAAATAACAGGCGTAAATAATAGTAAAGCATAGATTATTACAGGATTTACGAAAAACTGAAAAGAGGTTGCCAAACCTGCGAAAACCCCGACCTTATATGTCATAAAAAAGCTTTTTGTAATTGGATTTGGATTTGGCCCAAGTAATGGAAGCAGTTGAGAAATCCTTATTGAATTGCCCGGAGCGGTCAATTGCAACACTAACCCCGCCAAAGCTATTAATAACATTATTAACATGTGAATTGAGCATTTTTTATCGCCGGAAACCGCGATAAACAGCGCGGCGCCTGCAAACATCGGGATCTGGTAAGCCGCTGTAAGTTCTGAAGCTCCTGAATTAAGAAATACCAGCACGCCAAGCAGGCATAAAAAAATACGCGCGTTTATTCCTTTATAGATATTAACGATTAACGCAAATTCAATTATCAGCACGGAACAGGTAAAAGTATAATAAACTCCTGCGAACCAGTATAATGTTTGCCCGAGTTCAACAGCTATCGCAAGCCATATTGATTGCAATAAAAGAGCAATTAGTATTTTTGATGAAGTTTTGATATCGCTGAATAAAGAAGTCACCGCGAAATAGCACGCAAATAAGTTAAAAGCAATCGTCAATGGCGCATGGATATAATAATTCTCCATAACGCCCAATGAATTTCCAAGCATATTTGTGAATATGCTCGTAAATCTGCTATTTCTAGTTAACCAATACTCAATTACTGTTTGGATAATGCTCTTTGTCTGATTGAAGGCATTATTGAGTACATAGTCGTCTCCTACAGGAACTGTAAACCTCGCAATGTAAGCAAATAACCCAACATATATTGAAAGAAAGACTGATCCTAACCATACTTTTGCTTTCACATTAATCCTCTCCCGCAACTCTCATCAGTTCTTCCGGTGAAGTCTTTCCAGTGGCTACAGCTTGAATTCCTATCTCCCAAAGTGTTCTAAACCCTTCTTTCCGCGCGCTTTCTCTAAGTTTAGAGATAGGTTCTCCGGCTGCTATTGCTTCGCGTATCTCTTCATTTATCACAAATTGTTCGTAAAGGCCAAGCCTTCCGCGATACCCCGTGTCATTGCATTTATGACAGCCGACAGGCCTGAATACTCTATCAATTCCCTGTTTTGCTATCAACTGCGGGGCAGCCTCCTCTTTTCTGCAATGAACGCAGAGCCTTCTCGCAAGTCGCTGCGCTATCGTTCCTATTATGCAGCTAGCGGCGAGGTATGGCTCTATACCCATATCCACCAGCCTTATTACGGCGCTTATTGAATCGTTGGTATGAAGGGTAGAAAGCACAAGGTGTCCAGTCAGAGAAGATTGCACGCCAATATGCGCGGTATCGTAATCTCTCATCTCTCCGATCATTATTATATCCGGATCCTGGCGCAAAATGGAACGAAGCGCTCCCGCAAATGTAACGCCTGCTTTTTCATTTACTTGTATCTGAGCCACGCCGGGAAGGTCATATTCTATGGGGTCTTCCACAGTAATTACGTTTATTGATGGCTTTGCAAGAGCCTGTAAAATGGCATAAAGGCTAGTTGTTTTCCCCGAGCCGGTCGGACCCGTAAAGAGTATCATTCCATGCGGGTTTACTATAAGCGATTCCATGGTATTGCGCTCATTCTCCTCCATCCCTAAATCCTCAAGAGTGAGAAGTCCGTGCCCTTTATCGAGCATTCGCATTGCTATTCGTTCTCCATGTTGGGTGGGCACGAGCCCGACTCGCACGTCCACCGACCTTCCCCCGACCGTTATGCCAATACGTCCGTCCTGAGGTGTAAAATGCTCTGCTATGTCCATTTTTGCCATAACTTTAATACGGCTTGTCAAGGGCGCCTGATGCGTTCTGGGAAGACGCATTCTATCCTGTAAAACTCCGTCAATTCTAAAACGTATTAGGACTTCATTTTCATATGGCTCCATATGAATATCTGTTGCCCTCTGTTTTAACGCGTCAACAAAAAGGCCGTTCACTAACTTTATGACGGGGACGTCAATGGAGTCGCTTAGAACATCCTCACGCGACAAGTCGTCAATGTCGTCAATCCCTTCCATGTTTCTCGCGGCCTCGTCAGCAACACCGCTACGCATGTCATAAAGGGAGTGAAGCGCATCTAATACTTCTTTTTCAGGATATGTTTCTATCTCTACGGGTAAACCCATTGCCGCGCCAAGTAACTGAGCTTTTGGATATGCGTCGAACGATACCGCCGCCACGGTGAGAACATCGTTTTCAATGCTTATCGGCATAATTTTTGCGCTCCTCAAGACGTCAAGGCTCATCGTTTCAGGCAGCATACCCGCAACATTTTTGACAATACTATTCAGTTCAACTTTTGCCACAAAAAATCCTCCTGATATTCTCAAAGACGCTGAATATTATGCGCTGCTTCAGCTTTACATTTCAGCATATTGCAGCGCATTATTCTCTTTTTTACTTTTTCTGATATTTTTTGAATATAGCTTCAAGACGTTGCTGTACTGCACTCTCAGCTTCGGATAATCCCAAATCGCCTGAAAGCACAATGCCTCGAGTTATCGGAGCAATCTGTTCCGGCGATTCCACTATATAAGGCGTTAGGAACATCATAAAATCAATTTTCTGATGCTGTTTTATTGTTTTTGAAAACAGATTGCCTATAAGCGGGATGTATGAGAAACCGGGGACTTTTTGTTTCAACACGGTTTCCGCTTCCCTAACCAGTCCCCCCAGAATAACAGTGTCTCCGTTTGCAACAAGCACCGAGGTTTTTATTTCTCTTTTAAGAGTCGTGGGAGTGGCGCCGCTGCTTTTTACATCTTCAGTCGTTTGAACTATATCCAAAGCCACAAGGTTCCCGCTTCTTATTTGAGGCGTAACTGTCAGGGTTATACCTGTGGGCTTATAATCATAATTTGTTTGAATAGCGTTAGGATTGGATAAGTCCGAAGCGGTTCCTTTAAGTACCGGAATTACGTCGCCAATTTGAAAAGAGCTTTCCTGATTATCCATGCACATTATGCGCGGCATTGAAAGCACATTTATGGCGTCAAACTGCTTAAGCATTTCAACATAACTGTAAATCAAAGCGCCGGCAGTGGTTTTTGTCCTTGTTCCTATGATGTTCCCATATCTGTCAATAACATCCTCTTCCTGAGTCATGAGTCTATTGAACCAATCAAGGAAAGTGGAAGGGACGCCGCCGCCGCCAAGGTTTATTTGCGCTCCTAATACCGCGTCTCCGAAGATATTTCCTCCGAATGTCGACCAGTCAATTCCGGCGCGGTCAAGGTTGGATAAGTTCACTTCAGCTATAAGTCCGCGGAGAAGCACCTGCTTGGGCTGCACATCTATTTGATCCAGTATTCTGGACAAAGACTGATACTGCGCTTTGCTCGCAGAGAAAATAAGGCTATTCGTAGTCAAATCAGGAACCACTGTTGGAGGAACATTTCCGGGGTCTGACCCTGGCTGAATTCGCGCGGCCGCCGCTAATATGTTGCTCAATTGCTCTGAAGCATTTTTGGCGTTTATATTCTTTAATTTATAAATATGAAAGTCCGTATCTCTCATGTCCACATCAAGTTCTTTTATAAATTTTGCCGCTCGTTCCATAATGTCCTTTTCGGCCACAACTACTACTTTGCGGCTCGGGGCATCCGGCATGGCTATAAGCCCTACAAGATAACCTGTTCTCGCCAGTTCGTTCAATTGAGCCGATATGGTTGTGGGGTCTGCGTATACCACTTGAAAAGCTCTTGTATGTTTTAAGCTTGACGCAATATCAAGCCTTTTTATCAGGTTCAGAGCTCTATTTACCTCGGAAGCTCTTCCCACAAGCAGAATATCCCGCCCGGCGCCAATTGGCAAAGATACGACGCCTTGTCCCATCGACTGCTGAATTGCCATGATAATATAGTCTGCCGTTACATAGTTCAGCGGCACCAACTGTGTAACGTTCTGTTCTCCTTTTCCGGGCCCGTCCCGTCCGAAGCGGGTATTATCCTCGACTAAAACCGGTCCGCCCGCGTTTGCCAGTTTGTTGTAACTTCCCATTTCCTGAAGTGTAAGATTGTTCCCCGCAAGTATCGTCAGCATTACTTGCCGCGCTTCAGACAACGGTATCGGCTTGGGAGACGTAAAAGATATCTTAGCCGTCAAGTTGGGAGGAACGATAATGTTTTCTTGGAGCAGTTCGGACATAAACCTGATAAATTTTGTTATATCGATATTAGAAAAGTTAAATTGCACAACTCCCGCTTTGCGCATTTTTTGAGCGGCAAGAACCAAAGCTGGCTCTTCCATTGAAGCGTCGTTTTCCGAACCCGGCTCGGCCGCTAAAGATAGGCAAGGCATACTTATTATGCAAAAAACTAATAAAATTAAAGTTGAATACTTTATATATTTCATAAACTCACCTCAATAATTTGGCATGTAAAGAACTATTTCATTATTTTCAGTTCCTACTGTTAGTTCTTTATATTTTAGCTCCCATCTCCCATCAAGTACAGACCAAGAGCCTTCTTTTGTATCCCATTTAACACCGCTTTTCGTCGTTCCGTGCGTGGGCTTTGTCTTATCTGTCATAAACTCCAATTGAATTATACGGGCTTCATTCAGCAATACCCGTGTATCGCTAACTTCAATAAGGCTTTTTGATGAAATTATCATTAGCCTCAATGAGCCTACAGCGACAAGCCCAAGAATTGCAACCGTGACTAACACCTCAATTAGAGTAAAACCTCTTTTTCTACTTAACAATGTATATGACCGCCAATGGTTCATTATTTCTCACTATTTCAATATCAAAACTTGATTTTCTCATTGCTCTGTTTACAGAATTTATAAGATCTTCTGCGTATATTATCGAAAAGCCGTTAAAACTTTTTATAATATCGTTTTTTTGCAGTCCGAGTTTTACTAATACGCTGTCATCTCTAAGCCGAAATATCTCAACCCATTTTGGTTGATAGCCGTTACTCTCAAATTTCTGGCGAAGACGAAATTTTTCCGTTTCATTCTGAGCCATATACAAGCTCTCTCCGTATATTAGCTGTATTGATGAATCACCTCTGATTATCTGTGCTGTAAAGGGAGATCCGTCCCCAATCAAATGCATGATGAAGAAAATTAAATCCCCCGGATTTTCCACGGGCATCCCGTTAATGGGTACCCCGCATATTGATTTTATCACGTCGCCTATTTGAATTCCATATTTAAATAAAACGTTGTCGTTTGCAATCCATTTAACTTCAATTCCGACAATTTCACTTTCAATATATTTGGGGCGCATTCGAATGCTTTTCAACTCTCTGGGCAGGCTTCCAATAAACAGGTTCTTATCAACAGCGCCGTATGTTTCTGTAACCACAGACGGGACTCCGAGGGCTGCGTCCTCTACCAACGGGACGCCGAGGGCTGCGTCCCCTACTGCGTCGTTTTTTTCTGCAGCCGCGTCGCTTCCGGCGTGTGCCGACAGGATGCAGAGAGATGCGCCAAGAAATCCCGCAACAACGATTATTCCAATTATATAAAATATTTTTGTACGAGAAACATTCATTTATCTGACAACGTACCTATAATAAATAGGGGCGTTTCCTCTTAATATCTCCACATTAAACTCGGTTGCGTTCATTATCGAATTTATACCGTTCGTTATATCTCCCATATTTTTCATCGGTATTCCGTTTACCGATTTTATGACATCGCCTTTTTGAACTCCGAGTTTGGTAAGCACGCTGTCATTTTGAATCCATTGAACTTCAATTCCAACGGGCTCATTCCCAATGAATTTAGGTCGAATCCTGAATCTTTTCATCTCATCAAAAGGATTCATCATCAGGTTATCAATTATTTCCCTTCCTATTATCCCTTCTTGAACGGTTTCCGGGTTAGCGGGAGTTATTCGGTTGTTATTTTCAACCGGAGTTATTGGCGTCGAGGGAGCTGTTGGAATGATTGAAACCGGTTGTCCGGCATTATCCGTAACTGTATATACGAGGTTAATAGGCGCGCCCTCTCTTAGTATCTCCACATTAAACTCGGTTCCGCTCAATAACGAATTTATGCCTTTCGTTATATCTCCCATATTTTTCATCGGTATTCCGTTTACCGATTTCATGACATCGCCTTTTTGAACTCCGAGCTTGGTAAGCACGCTGTCATTTTGAATCCATTGAACTTCAATTCCAACGGGCTCATCCCCGGCAAATTTAGGCCGAATTCTAAATCTTTTCATCTCATCGAAAGGATTCATCATCAGGTTATCAATTACTTCCCTTCCTATTACCCCTTCGTTCCCCGGAGTGGAAGCGACGATATTGCTTGGTTGAGAAGGCGGCGGGGGCGGCGGGGGGGGAAGTGCCGGCGTGTTGTTTGCAACTCTGGAACCGCCACTAGTATCCGCTAAATAAAGGTATTTCGTAAAATCATTATTCTCATTGTCCTGAAATATAGCCCTGTCATATAATACCTCAGTCAGTTCATACGCGTCGAAATTTTCTCCGATTGAAATAAAATTCAGTTTATCATTCGTGTTATCTTGAAGCCAAATGCCGACTCTCGGAAATGTTCCCGTTAAAGTTGCCTTTGCAAATGAATTTTTTACTTCAACGTTGACTTCCCTTGTCTGCGCTTCCGCAACGCCGACAAAAGGAAACGCGCTGATCGAGAATGGGTTTGCGCTCAAAAAATCAGTTAATCTGTTGTCCGGATCAACTTTATTTTGGGCGGCCGCCATGTTCGCCGCCATATTTAATTGCAGTTCAGCGCTCTTGGGAGAAAGCGCGTAATCTATAAAAATAGTGCCGAGCCAGCCGACGGATATACCCAATAACAGGGGCATGATAAATTCGGTCACCGCAAAAATCACGGATAAAATTGAACCCTTAGAGGAGCCTCTGTCAAAAAATTTACGTCCCAGTCTGAAGTTTGAAAAACCGTTAGTTTTATTCATTATTTATCCCTCCTTAGCCTCCATTGCCCATTCGACTCCTGAATCAAAGGGAGCATCGCTTTCATTGAATTCAAAGATGATTCAATTTTTTCAGGAGGTTTTATCATCAAATCCGCGGTTTCAATTTTTGCACCATTGATATCTATCGCGACGGATCCGTCAAATAATAGTTCTCCTGTATTTTTAAAGTTTTTTAATGAGAGTATCCCATTTTTTAATGATACTTCAACATTCCCTGAACCTATATCCACATCGTTCCCCCCGGGAAACGATAGTTTGCCGCCGGTGAAGGAAACCGATATAACGGGAGAAAATTGAATTATCGATTGTATAAAAGACGGAGATAAACTCAAAGTTTTGAACTCTCCTCCCGCAAATATCATTTTTGAAACGAATTCGTTTATTTCTATGGTTGGACCTCTCCATGATCCGCTGACTGATGCGTGTTGAGTATTAAATCCTTTTGACGACGCTATTTTTTCCGCCGACAAAACGGCATATTCGCCGATTTTACCCCACGGCATGAGCAACCATAAAGAAATCAGTA
>Ga0082212_10000162_pt1 | contig 98127 bp, 80 predicted proteins | sample TergutNt197P3_FD_71548 | JGI IMG/M metagenome (GOLD analysis project Ga0082212, IMG submission 71548) | Neocapritermes taracua P3 segment gut microbial communities from Petit-Saut dam, French Guiana - Nt197 P3 | ecosystem: Host-associated > Arthropoda: Insects > Digestive system > Gut ...
AAGACTGAAGTGAACGGCGTATCCACTGCCGTACTTAATATCGTAAAAGGCGTGAGGGGCGGAGACAAAGCGACCTTCACCAACAAGGAAGACCCGTATGCTTTGATCGTGAAGCTGTGGGATGACGGCGAAGGCAATCTCAGCTCTATCGGTCCCGTGGGCGTTAACGCTCTGTTTGACATCTATGAATATGCGGGCGTAGACGCCGACGGCGACCCCGTTCGCGGCGACCTCGTCGCAGGCAATGTGAAACCTGGCGTGAAAGTCTATATCGCGCCCGGCAAATATGTTGTCGCCGAGCAGGAAAAAGAAGGCTTTGTACCGCAGCCCGATCAGACTATTGAGGTTGAGGAGTACAAAATCGGCACCTGCACGTTTGTCAACGTGCCCGAAGAGCCCGATGATCCATATGGCACTTTTACAATCCTGAAGTCAGTTAATGGTATCGATTTCTCGGTATGGCTTGATGATTGGCTTGAGCAATTCGAATTCGCTGATATGTCTGAGATGTTGGATAAAATCGATGAACTGCTCTCAGGCATCACATTTGAACTGTTCGCCAAAGACGGCACATCAATTGCTACTGCGACGATGAGTGCAGATGGCGTCGTTTTCTTCGAAACCGAAGATGAAGATATTTGCGCCCAGTACTTTGATGAAGATGATAACTTGTTGCCCGGCGAATACTATGTCATTGAGTATCTCAAAGATTTAGCCGCTAAAGTCTTCACGAATGTAGACGGCGAAGTCATTCTCGAGTTCGAAGTTGGTGCGGGCGGCGTGGTTGTCGGCGGCGGCGGCTTTGAAGGAGTAGGTCCGTTCACAGCCCATACAGGTTACGGCGATAATTTTGATTCTTTCTTTGATAGTGGATATGCAGGCGTATATAACTTCTATGTGAAAGACGCCAACGAAAAAGAATTCCCGTCATACTGCGCAAGCGTGTTTGGTGACCAAATCGGCGTCGACGCCGAGTATTTTGCAGGCACAATCGCGAAGAAGGATGATATCGTAGCGGCGCTTAACTACATCTACAACAAGTATGAGTCATACGACTCATGGGCGGTTACTTCTCAGAACATTTTAATTGACGATCCGGCTCTCAATACAAAGGTCATTGCACAATTTGCCATATGGGCCATTATAAATGGTTCACCCTATCCGCCAACGGTAGCCTGGGATGGCAGTTCCGCAATCGATAGTGCCGTGCAAGATGTTCTTGACAACTACGTCGGTGAAACAGGTCCCGTTGACATCATATACCTTGAGGGCCCCATGCTCGTGGATTATGGTTGGAACAATTACAACGGCCCCAGCCAGCCTCAGATCGTACCGTTCACTGGTGAGTTCACCTTTGACAACGAGACGCCTGAAGACCTCTATGGCAGCCTGAAAATCAAGAAGCTGGTTGATGGAATGCCTTTCTCCGAGTGGCTGTATGATGTTTATCTGCCGTCATTAGGGATCGATCCTTCCGATCTTGATCAACTTCAAGATGTATTGGACGCTATCGATGACCTGCTTGCTGATATTGACTTTACTCTGAAAGCCGCAGACGGAACTGAGATCGCAACCGGTAAATTGAACCCTGACGGCGAGATCCTCTTCAAATGGGAAGGCTTTGAAGACCTGCCGGACGGCGCTTATGTCGTCGCGGAGCACCTTGGCGGAATAGCCGTTGACATCTTTGTGAGTATTGACGGCTGGATCATGAAAGGTATCTCCGTTGGCTCCTATGGCATCATCGGCGGAGAATTCGATCTGGAAGCCCTTTACGAAATCAACTATTCAGGAGCTCCAGGTAGAAGCCTGGGTATCGCTGAGCTTAATGGCGGCGGTGAGATTTTCTACATCGGCGTTGTTAACACCGAAACAAACTTTGAGTATCTGTCCTTCTGCGCAAACGGCGGATCTGAGCGTTTCGCCGGCGACAATTACTTGGATTGTGAAGGCTACCTCGTAGCAAAAACATTCAATGATGCCAATTACCTCTCTGCCTTCAACTTCATCGAAGACAATTATGGCGACTTAGGTGAAAACAGAGCCATCACGCAGACAGTCGTTTGGGCGATTCTTGGCTTTGCTGACGCTGAAAAAATCAACAACTCATTATTAACCGCTACTGAAAAAGCTGCTGTCTTTGCAACCTTGGATGCCGTCGAAGCAGGCTACAAGAGCGAGAGCGCGCGCAAGGTCGTAGGCGTTGTCTACATGGAATGCGAAAAAGGACATGGCTACCAGTTTTGCCAGCCCCAAATCGTACCTTACTATGGCGAGGGCGGCCTGACCTTCGAGAACACGACCCCTGAAGATTTCTTTGGCACTATCATCGCAACGAAGCTCATCGAAGGCGACGACATGGTGGCTTGGGTCGACTATGACATGGACTTCGACTTCAGCGAATACTTCTCCTTCAGCCTCTATGCGGTAGAAGACGGCGATATCGTTGGCGCTGCTCTTGAAGAAGGCGTCATCCCAGATGCTCTTGGTCAGATCATGTTCGAGTATGACGCGGCGCCCGGCTGGTATGCGATCGTCGAAGTACTCACTCCCGCAGGCGCGGCTATCTTTAAGCCGACTGCCCCATTATTTGTTGAAGTCATTGAAAACGTGACCGACAACTTCGCAGGCATATTTGACAACGAATTGATCCCCCCTCCTCCCGGATATGGTAAGTCTTACGGTTCCGTGACCGCCACTAATGATGCGAATGACCCGCTCATCGTTCCTAATGCGAACCACTTCACCTATGCTATGCTGAACAGGGCTGATCTGGAAGAGGGCGTCACACTCGACATGGTCGTAGGAAACAAGATTGATAAAGTTGGCGAAGTGTTTGTTCAGTTAGTTGACGGAAAGATTGAAATCACCTTGGACGGTATAGGCTCATTCGGCGCGGTTGCATCAGCTACGCTCTGGAATCCGAAAAACGGCAACGTTCACTCCGGTCAAGGGGACAAGAACTTTAAGCACAACAATGTTGCCTCGATTGATTGCCCGGCTGGGGATGTCATCTATCTCTACATCCACTGTGCTTCCTGGTCGTTCCCCCTGTATACCCCGTCTTTCTCTGAAGCGTTATTCGTTGAGACGGCAGCCGTATTACCCCAGATGAGTTTCTTCAGCTTCATTGAAGAAGTTGTAGTCGAAGACGAAGAAATCGTTATCGAAGATGAGTCTGATGATATCGGCGAAGAGCCCGGCGACGAAGAATAAGCTGTAGCATTAACGAACATACCAACTAAGTAAAGTTTTAGAACACAGTGGAGCCGGCGCTCTGGCGCCGGCTCCATACTTCAAAAGTAATGGGTCATTAATTGGCTCGCGAGCAAGGTTTAGAATACGAATAGGGAAAATGATAAGGAGTGCGAAGGGGCAACTAACAGAATAGCATTACCGTGACGATTTCTGGTAGCATGGCGTAACTTCGACACGCCATTTATATATACTTACGGATAACCGATATTAGCCATAGATGAGCGAGATCACAAGTACCTAAATAATTTGAAAGTTGGTGAAATGATGAAACGTTTACTTGCACTGTTATTATGCCTCAGTATGCTGCTGACATTGCTGCCCCCGGCTTATCTGTTTGCGGATGATGAAGACGCTGATATGTCGATGGATTTAGCCGATTCATTTGAAGCAAATGATATGCCTGATTATTTCGAGTTCGTCGAATCCTTTGAAGAGGAATATACGGTAGACGATGAACACGGTGTAGAAGCTACGACGATTTATGACGAGGCGGAAGAGGACGCCGTGATTGAGGAAGATGAGGACGACGAGGAAGAAGCCGGCGGCGTCGAAGGCATTGAGGCGGAGGTCGAGAGCGAGGAAGTTCTCTGCCCGGTCTGCGGCGAGTTATTTACTGTAGACGCAATTCTATTGTATGATGAGAATCATATTCCGATTCTGGCAGAGTTGGAGTGCCCGGTCTGCGGCGAGTTGTTTATCTTCGGGCATGACTTTATCGAGCATGACAACAGCGCCGAACTGGCGGGCGAATACGTTCTTGATGAAATCATCATCAAGTTTAAAGAGCCCTGGCAGGTTCCCGGGAAAGAAAAGCAGCTTCAGCATGAGATCGAGAAGGTAGAGAAAGTCGGCTTTATCGAGGGCCTTGGCGTCTATGTCGTCAAGATCGAGGATTTAGACAAAAACCCCAATGCTATCCTCAATCGATTTAAGAACAACAACTATATCGAGTACATTGAACCAAATTACATCCTGAGACATGAGTTATTACCAAATGATACGAACTTTGCCAGCCAAAAGCTGAGCTTAACGCTGATCGGCGCGGTGGACGCCTGGGATAAAATCAGCGGTAGCTCAAACGCTATCGTTGCGGTGGTCGACTCCGGTGTTGTCAACCATCCTGACCTGCCGCCGCTTCTGCCCGGCTATGCCGCGGTGGCGGGGCTCTCGCCGAATAATGATAAGGTCGGGCACGGAAGCAACGTAGCAGGCGTTATCGGAGCGGTCGGGAACAATAAACTTGGCGTAGCCGGTATTAACTGGAACGCTTCCATTTTACCCGTTAAGGTTGACGATGCGAATGGTACGATGAGTACCGCAAACGTAGCCAAAGGTATCATGTGGGCTGCCGACAATGGCGCCAGGATCATCAACCTTAGCCTTGGCTCGGCTACTGACAGCGTCACCATGAAGAACGCCATCGACTATGCCTACAATAAAGGCTGCGCGATCTTTGCCGCTACCGGAAACGACGGTAAGAATGCGGTCAGCTATCCCGCCCGTTATCCTAATGTCATGGCGGTTGGCGGTACAAGCGACGGCAAGAACCGGCAGAACATTTCCAACTACGGGCCCGGTATGGGCGTAGCGACTTTTGCGTCGTACTACACCACGACGTCCGCGAATGGTTATGCCACCGCAGGCGGTACGTCATTCGCATCGCCGCAGGTCGCGGGGCTGGCGTCTTTGTTACTTGGTATCAATCCGAATTTGACTAACGAAGAAATTTATGATTTGATACGACGCGGCGCCAGCGGCGGAGGAAGCTACTTGAACGACGAGATGGGCTATGGCTTTATCAGTGTCACCAAATCTGTACAGCTTGCTTTGGCGAGCGCCGGCAGCGATACCGCGGCGGCAGCAGCAGAAGCGGCGGCGAAAGCGGCAGCGGAGGCGGCGGCCAAAGCTGCGGCGGAAGCGGAAGCCAAGGCAGCGGCGGAAGCGGCTGCGAAAGCGGCGGCAGAAGCGGAAGCCAAAGCAAAGGCGGAAGCGGAAGCTAAGGCGAAAGCCGAAGCAGAAGCGGCAGCTAAGGCAGCGGCGGAAGCGGCGGCGAAGGCGGCAGCGGAGGCGGAAGCAAAGGCGAAAGCCGAAGCGGAAGCGGCGGCTAAGGCAGCGGCAGAAGCAGATGCCAAAGCGAAAGCCGAAGCAGAGGCAGCAGCGAAAGCAGCGGCGGAAGCGGAAGCCAAGGCTAAGGCGGAAGCAGAAGCCAAAGCGAAGGCAGAGGCTGAGGCGGCAGCTAAAGCGGCGGCGGATGCGGCAGCGGCAGCCAAGGCCGCGGCAGATGCGGAAGCTAAAGCGAAAGCCGAAGCGGAGGCGGCTGCGAAGGCGGCTGCAGAAGCAGCGGCAGCCAAGGCAGCGGCAGAAGCAGAAGCAGCGGCAAAGGCAGCGGCGGAAGCGGAAGCCAAAGCAAAGGAAGAAGCTGAAGCTGAAGCCGCAAGGCTGCAAGCTGAGACCCAGCAGAAGGAGGTGCGCACGCCCCCGGTCATCGAGCTGACAGGCTTCGCTGACCTGACACTGGAATTCGAGCAGAAGTACGTGGAGATGGGCTACAGCGCCGTTGACTGCAAAGGCCTCGACCTGACGGCTTCCGTCAAGGTCACCAACAATGTCAACAGCAAAGCCGCCGGCCTCTACACCGTCACCTACGAGGTGAGCGACGCCACCGGCCTTGCCGCCCGCGCCACCCGCACAGTGATTGTGGAGCCGAAGCCGCCGGAGCCCCCGAAGCCTACAGCTCCGAAGATCACCATCATCGGCTCCAACCCCATCATCCTGCACCTCAATAGCGGTACGCCTTACACGGAGCAGATGGCCCGCGCCATCGACGGCGACGGGGAGAACATTTCCGACCTGGTGCAGGCGACCACAAACCTCAACCGCAATGTAGCCGGCGCCTATACGGTCACTTACAGCATCACCAGCCCCAAGACCGGCTTGACCGCATCCACCACCCGTACCGTGCGTATCGTAGCGCCCACGGAGAAGAAAGACCCCCGGGCGAAGTACGGGCTCAGCGGACAGGCGAAGGCGGGCTCCAAGGTCACCCACACCGGCATCAGTTCCGGCGCGGTGGGCTATATGGACCTGCAGGTAGCCAGCATTGACAAGAACATGACCATCATCGCCCAGCTCATCGATACGACGACGAAGAAAGCCATCGTCACGGATACCTTCACGGCAGCCGGGACGAAGCAGTACCGCATCGACGAGAGCAAGTACGAACTGGTGGTCGCCGTCGATAAGGCGAACGGCAACAGCAAGTACAGCATCAACCTGACCATGCCGGAGACGGCGGCGAAGTACTACTTCGAGGAGAACGAAGTACCTCTTACCTTCATCGCTCCCCCGTCGATCCAGTACATCGGCTCCAACCCCATCATCCTCCATCTGGACAGCGACACGCCATACTTTGAGCAGGGCGCCCGTGCGGTGGACTGCCATGGCGTGGACATCTCCGATAAGGTGGAGATATTCGGGAAGCCGGTGAGGGATGTAGCAGACACTTACATGATCACCTACAAAGTCACCGACGAATACGGCTTCACGGCATACAGCACCCGCGAGGTGCGGATCCTGGCGCCGGGCGAGTACGACATCGGCGACGAGGAAGTGCCGCTGGAAGACTTCTGGACAGCCATGGGCGTTGACAGGCCCGACGCCGCCCTCATCGGCAACTGCGAGATGGTCAACGTCCGCAGCAAGCACGGCGCCAAGTATCCCGTCATCGCGGCTCTGCCCGCCGGGACGCAAGTCACCGTGCTGGAAGAGAAGTACGGCTGGTATCGGGTCACCGACGGCAATACCGAAGGCTGGGTCTACGGCCAGTATCTGAAGTTCTGACAGGCGGAACCGGTATCCGGTTCGTTCCCGTCACAACACAACCGAACACAACAAACCAGGAGCCGCTCAGCAATGGGCGGCTCCTGGTCGTTGTGTCCGATCACTGGGGATAATATTTCTTACCCTTGCCCCTGCCGGCGACCCGGATGAATCCCGCCTCCGCCATCTGATTGACCAAGGCGTACATTCGCGTCCGCTTTATACCTAATCGCTGCTGCAACTCTTCGTCAGTAGCGTCTTCATTTTCATGCAGGCAGTCCAAAAACTGCCTCATTTGTGGTGTGAAAACGTATTCGTAAGGCTTTGCCTCTTCACTATTGTTTCTGTTTGGCAGGATGATCTTGAAGGAGTTTGGCGTGACGGCGATCTCCGGCTTTGCCGGGCAGTCTTCATATAACGCGTAAATCCGCCGAATACCGGTTCCATAGGATTCGATAAAGTTCAAGCGATGGAAGATACCCGCAAGACTGCGGTTGCGTAATTGGGATATGCCGCTTCGTATATCTTCCGGCGTCAGCCCGGGGAGCAGCCCGCCCAGGGAGATAAACTCCATGCGTTTTTCGTTGATGTTGATGATTATGCTTCCGCTGAAGCTGTAGTCCCGATGGATCAGCGCGTTGATCAGCGCCTCTCTCAGTGCGTCTCCGGGATAGTCCCAGTGATCGATGCGGGCAAGCCCGTTGATAACGGAACGATTTTGGTTGTTAAGCTCAAGGTACGCGAAGGCTTCTTCCATCTGGGTGAATACGGACCCGGTAAATTCTTTACGGGCGCGGAAGACTGTGTTTCGTTCATCGGAAAACACAGCGGCTTTGATCGTATGGGCGCATTGGTCAGAGAAGAGGAGCCCAAGGTTTGCATACTGCCCTTGGGGGAGGCTGCGTATGCCCAGGGCATTGTACTTGTCTTCGCCGAACTCCACCTCGCGGCTGGAAAAAGCTTTAGCGCACGCGACAAACGAGAGTTCCTGCTCCAGCGAGCGTAGCTCTTCGTATGCATCGCCGTCAGCGTTCTTGATCATATGGCGTATTTGTTCCGGCGACGCCTGTACGGAAGACGCGCCTTGCCGTATATACACGCCGGAAGGCTTTAGCCCTTTTGACTTCAAGTAATACGGCTTATACGAGCCTTCGCTTACTTCGATACGGATAGTATCATTCTCTTCTATATGGTATTTGATAAATATCGTCACGTCCGGCGCGATGGCGTCGCGGACGCCATTTGTCACCCGGGTATAGGCGTCGTCAACATCGGGAAGCGGCGCTTCCGCCCCTTGCCTGCTAATGCCGATGAGTATCGTTCCGCCGCCGGTGTTGGCAAATGCGACGACCGACTTATATATACTCTCCGCGGCGACTTCTTTAAATTCCAACTTTTCCGTTTCGTACTGCACAATACCCCTCCAGTATACGTCGTCATCCGCATTGTACACTACATATCCGCTACAGTCAAGCGGACAAAGCGGACAAACACGGACAACATGGACTTACGTGGTAGACTCCGTTTGAAGCACACAATAAGACCAGAAGGGCAATCATTGTAAAACGAACACGCAAATGCTAAAATAAGCAAAGAACCTGATGAGGACTTTACAGACGCCTACAATATCGGCTATAGGGGGGATATCCATGGATAATCATGAACCCGCGCGGACTTCAGAGATGATCCGCGCCGTGCCCGCGGCCCTCGACGAATACCGCTGCCCGCTTTGCGGCGCCTGCTTTGCTACGCGCGCCGAGCTGGCGCGGCACTACGAGGGGGAGCATCCCGGCGTGGTGGCGCCTGTGGTGGTAGCGCTCATGCTCAACGGAGAAAGCCGCCAGGTGCTCATCGAGCCTCACTGGACCCTGCAGCGGGCCCTTCAGTTCCGCCTTGGCCTCAGCGGGACGAAGCATATGTGCGACCGGGGAGCTTGCGGCTCATGTACCGTGATCTTAGGCGGGCGGCCTGTGCTTGCCTGCACGACCCTGGCCATCGAGTGCGAAGGCATGGAGGTTCAGACCATAGAAGGCGTCGCCGCGGATCTCAGATGGAAGCCCCTCGTGGACGCCTACTGCCGATGGGACGCCATGCAGTGCGGCTACTGCACGCCGGGCTTCCTCATGGCGGCGAAAGCCCTGCTGGATCGGAACCCCCATCCCACGGAGGAAGAGTGCCGCGCCGCCCTGGCAGGTAATATCTGCATATGCGGGACATATCCGAGGCACGCCACGGCGATTTTGGAAGCGGCTATGCTCATGGGCGGGGAAGGGGCCATACCGGTGAGCGAAGACGGAGGTGGGGCGGATGCCTGATTACGACGGGGTAAACGGCTTACGGGAAGAGTTCCGGGTCGTCGGCTCGCGCAACCTGCCCGGGCGGCTTTCCCAAGCCCTGGCCACGGGCGTGGCAAAGTTTGGGCTGGACTATGTCATGCCCGGCATGCTCCACGCCAAGTTCCTGCGGAGCCCTTACGCCAATGCCCGTGTAGTGAGCGTAGACGCCACCGCAGCCCGGGCCCTGCCAGGTGTGGTTGAGATCATCACCTGGGAAGACGAGGAGATCAGAGCCCTGGGCAGCCGGGGGGAACGCTTCGGCACGTCCAAGCCCTGGCTGGACAATATCGCCGACAGGGAAGGCGTGGAGGTGGCGGTCATCGCTGTCGCTGAAAGCGAGGATATCTGCGAGGAAGCCCTCCGGGCCCTTGTGGTAAAGTGGGAGGTACTTCCCCATGTGACCGACCTCATCAAAGGCAGCCGGGAGGGCGCCCCCGTCATCCGCCCGGAGGAAAGCACACCCCCCTCCTTCGGCAGGCCCGGCACGGTCAATAACGATTTCCCTAAGAAGGGCAACGTCTACCACGTAGAGCTCATCTCCGGCGATATCGTCGAAGGTTTTACCGCTGCCGACCATATCGTGGAGTACGATATGTATACGCCGGCTTTCGCGGCCCATCTGCCCAACCCTTCCGGCTCCATCGCCTGGTGGTCGAAGGACCCATATCAGGGGGACGGCCCCAACCTCCACATCGAAGGAGCGGTGCGGGAGAAGCACGCCATCAGCGTCATGTACGGCTTGCCGGATGAGAAAACCATACAGGAAGGGCTTTTCATGGGCGGCAAGTACTGCGACTGGGGGCTGCGTAAGTCCCAGGAGATCACCCCCCTGCTGGCGAAGAGGACAGGGCGGCCGGTGCGTTGCGTCAATACCCGGGAGGAAATGTACGACTTCCTTATGAACGAGCGTTATCTGCACCTGAAGGTCGGCTTTATGAACGACGGCTTGATCACGGCAGTGGAGGATATCTCCGTCGCCGATCACGGCTCCCGGGGAAGCTCCAGCTTCGGCAATGTGGGCGACCTCACCCAGGGACCGTTTAATACGATGAAATGCAAAAATGTTGCCCAACGCATGGATGTGGTGGACTCCAACCGGGGGATCATGTACGTATCGGGCCAGCACTGCCCCTTCAACTGGGATTCCCTGACCCTGGGCATCCATCTCATCGCCGAGAAGCTTGATATGGATCCCATCGACGTGGCGAAGGTCAATCTCCACGGCCCCGCGTCCCAGGACGACCCAAACCCCGTGCCCAGCTTCGAGCGATGCATAGAAGCCGGCAAGAAGCTGATGGACTGGGACTGGCATAAAGCAGGCGTGAAGGTGCTGCCCGACGGGCGTATGCATGGCATGAGCTTCCGCTACCAGATGTGCCCCCGCCACTCCGGCGTGGTGTACAAGTGCAAGCTTGAGTACCGGGACGGCGTGGTGCATATGCCTACCCAAGGGCCCCTTTTCGGCGCGTATGTGGTCGAAGCCAACGCCATGGTCGTCGCCGAGGAGCTTGGTCTGCGCTACGAGGAAGTCAGCATAGACTACGATTACCGGGAGCCTTTCCGCGCTTTCGGCGGCGGCTCCGACGGTACCACGGCTTCCGCCTGGGCCATGAAGGAGTGCGCGAACCTCTTGAAAAGACAGATACTGGAGGCTGCTATCGACTACGCGGAAAATCCGCCCCAGCCCGCCATGTTTGGCCCGCCCCCCGCCGAGCCGGGTCCATTTAAAGGGCTGAAGCCCGAAGACCTCGACCTGGTGGGGAGCAAGGTCGTCATTAAAGCCGAACCGGACAAAGGCGTGCCCTTGTCCCAGGCCTCGGGGAAGAACCTTTTCGCCACATATACGGGAAGGCCGCCCCTCTCCGTCTGGTCTACCGGCCCTATGGGCAAGGTACTGGACGTGATGAACGCGGCTTTCTGCGAGGTGGCGGTGGACACGGACACAGGCGAAGTAGAGATACTCCGCTTCGGCGCTGTGGCGGACCCGGGGCTGGTCCTCCGCCCCATATCCCTGGAGAGCCAGATCGACCAGGTGATGTACTTCAGCCAGGGCTGCCAGCTTCTTGAGGACTTCATCTACGATGAGAGGACGGGGGTACGGCTGAACAACAACATGCTGGATTATAAAAAGCCCGGCATGCTGGACGCCGCCCCGGTGGAGCGGGAGTTTATCGAGACCAGGGGCAGCAACGCGGTCTACGGCGCCAGCGGTATAAGCCACTCTCTGGCGAATACCCACCTGGTCATCATTGCCATCCAGAACGCCATCGGCGCCTGGGTGGATCCCCCCGCGACCCCGGACAAGGTCTTAAGGGCGCTGGGTAAAGCTTAATACTATGGACGTAAGGACACTTGGGCATACTGGGATGAGAACCGCCTCATGGTGACTGTATAAAGGAGTAAAGCGATGAAAGCTTTTGAGCATATGAACGCCGGCACGGTGGAGGAGGCCTCCGCCGCCCTCCGGGGTGGGGGCGCGAGCCTCATCGCGGGGGGCACCGACCTCCTGGCAGCCTTGAAGGACAACCTCCTGCCGGATTACCCCCGGACTGTGGTCAACTTGAAGTCAGCCCCTGGTCTGGCGTATATTCGCGAAGACGGCGGGCTGAAGATAGGGGCTCTTACGCGCTTAGCGGATGTGGCGGCCAGCCCCCTGGTCCGGGAGCGCTGGACGGCCCTGGCCGAAGCTGCGCAGAGCATCGCCACGCCCCACATCCGCAACATGGCTACCATCGGCGGCAACCTCGCCCAGCTCCCGCGCTGCTGGTATTTCCGTAAGCCGGAGAACCGCTTCCCCTGCCTGCGCAAAGGCGGCGCCGAGTGCTATGCCCTTACCGGCGACAGCCGCTACCACTCCGCTTTCGGCGGGGTGAAGACTTGTGTCACGCCCTGCGCGGCGGAGTGCCCCGCCGGTACCGACATCCCCGGCTACCTGGAGCTGGTCAGGTTGGGGGACCTTGAGGGCGCGGCGAAGCTGATCATGCAGGTCAACCCCATGCCGGCCATCACCGGGCGGGTCTGCGCCCATTTCTGCCAGCAGGGCTGCAACCGCCACAACGAAAGCGAAAGCGTGCTTATCGGCGGCATTGAGCGGGCGGTAGGTGACTATCTCCTGGAGCATAGCGCGCGCTTCTATGCGCCGCCGGAGCGGGAGACAGGCAAGTCGGCCGCCATCGTCGGCTCGGGCCCCTCCGGCCTGGCTGCTGCGTACTTCCTGCGCCGGGCGGGCGTCAAGGTGACCGTATATGAGGCGAAAGACGAGCCGGGGGGGATGCTTCTGTATGCTATACCGGCGTTCCGCCTGCCGAAGGACGTGGTGCGACGCTTCGTAAACGCCCTGATGGGCATGGGCGTGGAGTTCAGGTCGAATACCCGCGTCCCTGTAGACGCCGCCCCAGAAGAGCTGGAAGAGAACTACGATGCGGTATGCTATACCACCGGCGCGTGGAAGCGCCCGGTGCTGGGCCTTGCCGGCGAAGAGCTCACCGTCTTCGGCTTGGACTTCCTCGCCGAAGTGGGCAAATGGATGGACGGCAAGGTAGGCGCCGAGGTGGTTGTGGCCGGCGGCGGCAATGTGGCTATGGACGTAGCGGTCACAGCGAAGCGCCTTGGCGCGCGGAAAGTGACTCTGGCCTGCCTTGAGCCAAGGGGCCGTATGCCCGCTACCGCTGAGGAGATCGCCCGGGCCGAGGAGGAAGGCGTCATAATCATGGCAGCCTGGGGGCTGTCCAAAGTGGTGGAGAAGGACGGCAAGGTCGCCGGCTTGGAACTCAAGCGCTGCGTCAGCCCCTGGGACGAGTCAGGCGCCTTTCATCCGATCTATGATGAAAATGAAAAAAGAGTCGTGGCCGCGGAAAATATACTGATGGCTGTGGGGCAGCAGGCGGATCTGTCCTTCCTGGGCGGGAAGTATCAGCTTATGCTTACGGCAAGCGGCCTGATCGATGTGGCTGAAGATACGGCTATGACGTCCCGGGCGGGCGTATTCGCCGGAGGCGACGCCACCACGGGGCCCGCGACGGTGATCCGCTCTGTAGCGGGAGGTAAGGCAGCTGCGGACGGCATGCTGCTATACCTCGGCGTCTACCCTGCGCACGACGCCGGCGCAGCGGTCGCGCCCGGTAGCGCAGCAGTTGTGCCCGGCAGTGCAGCAGTTGTGCCCTGCAGCGCAGCAACAGCGCCCGGCAGCGCAGCCACCGGCTACCGCCTCCGCTTTGATGCCGCCGGTCGGCAGCTTAAGCAGTCGCTGCGGCTTCGGGCGCAGGACGTATCCCAGCGTCGCCTGGACGCCGAAGACGCCGCTTCCCCAACACTGCAGGAAGCTGCCGAAGAAGCGCGCCGCTGCCTGAATTGCGGCTGCTATGCCGTCAACCCTTCCGACGCCGCCACCGCCCTCGTTGCCCTGGACGCCGTCATCGTTACAAACACCCGCGCCGTCCCCGCCCGGGATTTCTTCACCGTCCGCCAGCCCGGCAGCACAGTCCTCGACCCCGGGGAAATCATTACAGAGATCAGCGTTCCTGAGCCGGCAGCCGGCCAGAGAAGCGCCTTCATCAAGATGGCATACCGTAAATCCATCGACTTCTCCGTAGTAAGCTGCGCTGTAGCCGCGGGCGGGCCTTCGCCCCGGGTATGTCTCGGCGCGGTGGCGCCCGCTCCATGGCGGGCGGAAGAAGCCGAACGCATCATCGCCGCGGCAGGGCGCCCCATGGACGATGAGCTGGCAGAAGCCGCCGGGGAGGCCGCAGTCGCGGACGCGCTCCCCTTCGACGATACACGCTTTAAGCTGCAAATCGCGAAGACCCTCGTCAAACGGGCGCTCCGCAGCCTTACGCGATGACCAGGTTCTGCTCGGTCCACTCCAACATCATCGCGTTGTCGATATGGGAGCCGCTTGCGATGGTCAGCCCCTTAGGTATGTACAAGCCCGGCTCTACCAGGGATATGCCGCCGGTGCAAAGCTCGGGTTCCACGAAGAAATCCGTACCATAATCGTCGCCGATGATGGTATTGTCCATGATCGCGGCGCCCGCGCCGATGATCGCGTTGAAGATCCTCACATTTTTTCCAATATACGCGTTCGGCATAATGATGGAGTTGACCACCTCGGCTCCCGGCATCACCTGAACGGAATCGCCCAGTACCGAGTGTTCGACTATACCGGACACCAGATTCTTTGTGCGTACGGCGCTGTGGCCGACGAAAGGCTTGGTGAGATAACGCCTCTTCCCGCCGTTGATGTAGAAGTTGGACTCGTCGTTGTGCACACTCGCGGTCTTCTCGTCGAGAAGCTCCATATTCGCTTCCCAGAGATTCTCCAGAGTGTCGATGGGCCGCCAATACCCCTTGAAAGGATAGGCGTTGACAGGCTCGTGGGCCTGGCGCATGGCAGGCAGGATATCTCCGGCCAGATCGTGCCCAGAGCCGACGTCTTCGGCGTCCCGGATGAGGTAACTCTTCAGGGCGTCCCAGTTAAACACATACACCCCAAGTGGCGTGCGCTCGCCCCTGGAGGCGCTTCCTTTACGACGAAACGCTTCCGTCACCGCCGCCCGTGTGCTATCGTGATAATTGATGATTTTCCGATAATCCATATCGTAGACCTGGTCGCCCCGGATGATCAGCAGGAAATCGGGATTGAACCTGTCGATGAACCTCATATTCTTGTAGATTGCGTCGGCGGACCCCGCATATAGGCTGCCCGTAAGGTATGCCGGCAGCATATAAAGCCCGCTATGCCCATAAGCGCTGTCGATGTACTTGTGCAGGTCGTCGGAAAAATACTGACTGAGCACGCCGATCTCGCTGATTCCGGAAGCCTTGCAGTTGCCCAGCGCGAAGTCGATGATCCGGTGGTTGACGCCAAAGTTCACCGCCGGCTTTGCGTTGTACATGGTCAGCGAACCCAGCCCTTCACCGCGGCCCCCGGCTAGAATCAAAGCTAAACATTTCGTCATATTGATCTCTCCCTTCGCTTTCTCTTTTTTTGATCAGTCATAGTTTGTATGGTGAAGTTACTGGAAGGTCAATACTTTTTTCATTGTTTTTCAGCATTTTTTAGTGAAAATTCATCATGCGCAGATCGAACGTCAAATATCGCGGGATAGCAGGCTTTCTACAAGCCGGGCGATGAAAAAGAGCCGGAGGGAATCGACGTTTTGATCCTTTCCTGCCCTCGAAATGCCATATATTGTAATACAAACGTTCGACTGGCTGTAAGCTTTAGCACAAAGGGGACGGTTCTTTTGTGCTTTTACGAAAACACAAAAGAACCGTCCCCTTTGTGCTCTCTTGACTTTCCTGCCAGCCGGTCATATAATAAGGAAGCGTCCGCAAGGAGTATCCGTACTCCTGTGGCAGGCGCCGGTAGCTCAACTGGATAGAGCGTCTGGCTACGGACCAGAAGGTTGGGGGTTCAAGTCCTCTCCGGCGTATAGCAAAAAAGCCGCTTGTCAGCGGCTTTCTTGCGTACTGCTATACTTAGGGTCACTACCGCCAAGCGCAAGCGTAGCTCGCGCGAAGGGAAAGATGGGAGCGGATGACGGCTTGAGCGTGGATCTAAGCGCAAGGGGCGCGGTTGTGGATACAGATACGGACAACGCTGCGGATCATGGCGCAAACCCTGCCGCGGTGGTTTCCGCGAAGGATGAGGCAAGCGACGCCACGCCCGGGCGGATCGTCCATAAGCAAATCTCCCTGCCGGCGTTGGTTTTCCTGATGGTTTTCATCTCCGTATTTATCGGCGTCGCCGCGGGTCTGATCTACTTCGGTTTCGACGTCCACGCCGGGGATACTCGCACCCGGGAAGCCGGGGAGGCGGGCGCGCCTTCAGACCGGTCTTACACGGATACGGCGCCCGCGCCGGCGCGGCGGCCAACGCGGCCCGGTTACCGCGGGCTCCCGGAGGTCACTTTCGGTGGGCCTGTGTTTAGCCGCGCCCTGTACTCCGGCAATCTGTCCGGCAACATGTCCGGGGATATGTCGGGTATCTTGTCCGGCCTGATGTCGGGGATACTGTCCGGCAGGATGTCCGGCTACAACGACGGCGTCATGTCCGGCGTCTTGAGCGGCGGTTTCTCCGGCTACACTGCCGGCGCTATGGGCGGCGTCGTATCGGGTGTAAACGCGGGGAATATGTCCGGCGATATGAGCGGGGATATGTCCGGCCTCATGTCCGGAGACATGTCCGGGGATATGTCCGGCGACTTGTCCGGCCTCACGGACGGAGTCATGAGCGGCGTGACCTCGGGCAACCTGTCCGGCGACTTATCCGGGGCGATGGGCGGCGTCACGGCAGGCGACCTCTCCGGGGTCATGAACGGCAACCTGTCCGGCGACATGAGCGGCGACTTGTCGGAGGATCTGTCCGGCAATATGTCCGGCAACCTGTCGGGCTACTCTTATAACTTTACGCCGGGAAGCAGGCCCCTCCGCGACCGGTAACGCAAGCAGGCTACCGCATAGACGTCTGAGCGCCCGATGCTACGCGACCCGCGCCGCTATACCGCAAAGCCTGTTTACGATCAACGGAAACAAAAAAGAACCGCGTCCCGCCGAGGTCTCTCAGCCGGATCGCGGTTCTTTCTTAGCGATGCGCTACTTCAGCCTTACTTCTTCCTGGCGACGCCTGTGGCAATAGCGGCGTCGGCTACGGCCTTCGCCACCGCCGGGGCGACCCTCTTGTCGAAGGGCGCGGGGATGATGTAGTCCGGCTTCAGCTCGCCGTCGGCTACCAGCTCGGATAGGGCCTTCGCGGCGGCGACTTTCATCTCTTCATTGATCGTGGAGGCGCGTACATCCAAGGCGCCCCGGAAGACGCCGGGGAAGCCCAGTACGTTGTTGACCTGATTGGGGTAGTCGGATCTGCCCGTACCTACGACCAGGGCGCCGGCCTTCTTCGCCAGCTCCGGCATGATCTCCGGGTCGGGGTTAGCCATGGCGAATATGATGGGATCCGGATTCATACTCTTGACCATCTCTTCGGTGACGCAGTTCGCCTGGGACACGCCGATGAATACATCCGCTCCGGCCATAGCTTCCTTGAGGCCGCCGGTGCGCTTTTCCTTATTCGTGAGCTTCGCCAGCTCTTCCTTCGCCCAGTTCATGCCCTCTTTGCGGCCCTCATAGATGATGCCCTTGGTATCCAGCACGAACATATCTTTGAAACCCACATTCATGATCATCCTGGCGCAGGCGTCGCCGGCAGCGCCGGCGCCATTGACCACAAAGACCATGTCCTTGATCTTCTTCCCCGTCATCCGCTCCACATTCATCATGGCGCCCGTCACGATGATGGCGGTGCCGTGCTGGTCGTCGTGGAAAATGGGGATAGGCATGGTCTCCTTGAGTTTCCTCTCGATCTCAAAGCAGCGGGGTGCGGCGATGTCTTCCAGATTGATCCCGCCGAAGGTAGGCTCCATCATCTGCACGATCCGGACGATCTCGTCGGGTTCCTTCGTATTCAGGCAGATGGGGAAAGCGTCCACGCCGGCAAAATTCTTGAATAATACGGCTTTGCCTTCCATGACCGGCATAGCCGCGTGGGGTCCGATGTCTCCCAGGCCCAGTACCGCAGTGCCGTCGGAAACCACAGCCACCATGTTGCCCTTAAAAGTGTAGTCATATACGGTATCGGGATCCTTGTGGATCTCCCGGCATGGCTCCGCCACCCCCGGCGAATACGCCAGGCTCAGGCTCTCCTTGTCCTTCACCTCGACCTTGCTGACCACGGCCAGCTTGCCGACGTTGTCTTTATGCAGCTTCAACGCGTCTTCTCTTAAACCCATGTGTACACCCTCCTTTTAAATAAGCTGCGCTCGCGGTTTACTCCGGCTTGCGCTGATAGATTTCCTTACCGATGGTATATAAGTCGTTGCCCTTATTGTCGATGATCACGGTGACGGGGAAGTTTTCCACCGTCAGCTTATAGATCGCTTCCGGCCCCAGATCCTCGAAGGCCACTACTTCCGCTTCCTTCACAGCCTGGGCAAGCAAAGCGCCGGCGCCGCCGATGGCCGCGAAGTACACGCAGTCGTTGACGATCATCGAATCGATGACGTCTTTCCTTCTCAGCCCCTTGCCGATCATGCCGCGAAGCCCGTGATCCAGCAGCAGCGGGGAGTAATCGTCCATCCTGCCGCTGGTGGTGGGCCCGGCTGAGCCTATAGCCTGTCCGGGCTTGGCGGGGCATGGCCCCACGTAGTATATCGTCTGATCCTTGATGTCGATGGGGAGCTTTTCGCCCCTTTCGATCATTTCAAACAGGCGCTTGTGGGCCGCGTCGCGCCCGGTGTATATCACGCCGTTTAGCAGCACCCGGTCGCCGGCTTTCAGCGTATAGACGATCTCTTTGGTCAGAGGAGTATTTACAATCTTTAACATCGAATCGCCTCCATTCCTTATATGACCGCTTCTTTATGCCTGGCTACATGGCACTGTACGTTCATAGCCACGGGCATGCTAGCGATGTGCGCGGGAGTCGTTTCGATATGGACGGCAAGGGCGGTGGTCCTCCCGCCGAAGCCCTGGGGGCCGATGCCCAGGTTGTTGACTTCCTCAAGCAGCTCTTTTTCCAGCTTAGCCACCTCCGGGTTGGGGTTGTACTCCCCCAGCGTCCGGAGCAGCGCCTGCTTTGCCAGCAAAGTGACCTTTTCGATGGTGCCGCCCACGCCTATGCCGATGATGATGGGCGGGCAGGGATTGGAGCCGGCTTTCTCCACATTTTCCAGCACAAACTTCTTGATGCCTTTCACGCCCACAGAGGGGGTGAGCATCCCCAGGGCGCTCATATTTTCGCTGCCGCCGCCCTTAGGCGCGATGATGATCTTGATCTTGTCGCCGGGGACGATCTTGACATGGATGATGGCGGGGGTATTGTCCCCCACGTTCTTCCGGACAAGGTAAGGGTCGTCTACTGTGGATTTCCGCAGATAGCCATCCTCGTATCCCCGCCTGACCCCTTCGTCGAAGGCTTCGTTGAAGTCTCCGCCCACGACGGACACATCCTGCCCCAGCTCGACGAAAAACACGGCGAGGCCGGTATCCTGGCAGATGGGGACCTGGTTAGCCCTGGCGATCTCGGCGTTCTTCAGTATATCGCCCAGGATCTCCTTGCCCAGCTCGGATTCTTCCTTCTCCATGGCGCCTTCCAGGGCTTTGCGCACGTCCTCCGGGAGGTAGTAGTTCGCGTCGATACATAGCTTGGTAACGACGTCGGTGATTTCCGATACATTGATTTCTCTCATTGATAGCCCCCGCTCTACATGACGCCCCGGGGCGCCCGTCGGCCGGACAGGCGCTTTGGGGCGGGTGTGATTAGTCTCGTTCCGGGAAAGAAACCGGCAACAAACCGGCTGCTCGCGAGCTGGTTCATTGCCGGAATAGTCGCTCTTACGGCTTAGAAGACTTCGGCCTTCAAGCCTGTCGCCGCTGATACATCACAGAAGGCGGACGGATCAATACTCAGGCTTCCAGGCGTTGGCGTCTACGACCTGCCCATGGGCTTCGCCGGGCTTCAGCTGGATCGCTCCGGGATAGTACCGGTTCACCATCTCCATGACGATGCTGGCCTGGCGGGCCATGTTGACGCCGTCGTTGGCAGTGGTCAGGGAGCCGTGGGCGGATACGACGGAGTTGCCGGTCTTGAGGAATACCGGCGCGCAGCAGCGAACCATCTCAGGCGCTTCGTATACGCGGATGAATCCGCCGGAAGCGGGGGGATTGTCCGTATGCAGGTCGAGGGGGATATCTGTGGCGGCCCGGAGGGCTGCCAGCATGGGGATGCTCAGGTCGCGAACCGGGTTGAAGGAGTCGGCGCCGGCGGCTTCCATGACCTTCAGCGCGGCGGGGTTGCCCTGGCCATTGTGGGCGGAGTTCTTCAGCTTGATATCGCTGGGCAGGATGCCTTCTTCCCTGGCTTTGCCCAGGACCCACATTAAGCCCTCATCATAAACCAGGAGCCCGCGGATACCGAAGGAGCAGATGCGTTTCGCGTCGTCTACAGCTCTTGCTAACTGGTCTACGCCCCTGATCCTGTAGGCGATGACCCGGCCCTGCTCGCTCATGCGCGTGGCGCTGGTGTCGTAAGCGGCGCGGGGGCCGATGGAGATGTTGAGCCCGATGCCCTTGTCTTTACAGATCGCGGCATACTCCCGCATTTCCTCTTCCGTGTGCCTGAACGCGCCATAAGTCTCGTCGATCCGGTTGATGGTGACGCCGAGGCGCTCCGCTTCCTCGATGAGGGCTTTGACCGCGCCGGCGGTGTTCATTGTGGGGACTTCGATACCAAACTGCCTGTCGCTTTCTTTGCCGTTGATCTTAAATCTCTTGTTCGATGTGGGCATGTCGTTTAGGTCGCCCTCCGGCAGGCCTATTTTCCCCAGAAACTTCCTAGTTTTGTCCATCATGGTAAAGGCACCTCCATAAAAAATATTATTTTGTCGTGGCAAATATAAATGTTTACACGCGGACATTGTGTATATTCTAGCACTTGTTTTTTTTGTTGTAAAGAAACTGTAAAGGCTTTTCAACGAGGAATTGTGTTTATTTTTGTACATTGTACATTCTTGTATTTAGCCACCGCCGTCGTGGTCGTGATGGCGCTCGCAGTTAGCCGGGTCGGCTTCAGGGCAGCCGGCGCCGCCCAGGAAGTCGGTGATGAGATCCAGGGCGTTGTTGTTCATCCAGTTTACCGCGTCCAGTACGTTTAGGTCCGCCGCGTCGTAGCGCGTCACGCTGTTTTCCTCAGCCAGGATGGCGAAAGGCTCCCGCTCCAGCCCGCCGCATAGCAGGGCTTCGCAGTCAAAGCCCACGACTTGCCTGGCAAGCCACACGCCGCGCTCCCCGGGCCCCCGGCTGCTGCCGTCCACGATCTCCAGCACTTCGTCTGTGTCCGCGTCCATGATCAGCAGATGGGTGGCGTCCCGATACAGCACGGGTATGGCGCCGTATACGGTGGCGTCGGCTGTGGCGACGGCGATTTTCAGCATGGCTATCCGTCCTCCTCGATTTTCATGCGGTGGCAATAGGCGTCTAGGGTGTGGCTATCTGCTGCGATGGTTCACTACTTCGGCCAGATATAGAAATCGTTCGATGTAAATCCTAACGTCTCCAACGCGACGTCCGTATCGCGTTCCGCCTGGCGTGACATCGTGTCACGCCTACGGATTTACCATGCTTGCGATTTCTTATCCGGCAGACGAAGTAGTTCAATCCATCGCATGCAAATAGCCACACCCTGAGCGCCCCGCGCTACTGAACTGCAACCTTTCGTTATTCTTCTTCCTCGATTTTCATACGGTGGCAGTAGGCGTCGGTAAGGGTGTAGCCGCCCTCCTCGTCAGGTGAGTACACAGCCCAATAGGTGATGATCCCCTGCTTGAGGTGGCCGACGGAGCGCCCCGTGCCGGGGTCGAGGAGCTTTTGCCCGGTAGACTCGCAGTGGGCGATCACCCCGCGGATATCTTCTTCCAGGATCAGCGCGTCGCTCATCTTTCGCGCCAGATCATCGCTGATGTGAAGCTTGATTTGTGCTTCAGCCGCTGCCGTGCCGCGTTCAGCCGTGCCGGCGGCGGCGACGGCGTCCGGGCTAACCGCGCTGTGCGGGCCTGCCGTCTCTTTCATACCGTAGTCTCCATTGTCTTCATACTGTGGGATCGATACTTTCCCGCCGTATGCCGATAACAGCTGACGCTTCAACTCTGCTCGGCTTTCCCGCCGGGCGGTGGCGGTAGGGCTTGGCCGTTTGCCGTCGTTGATCCCCAGGAGCAGGTCAAGTATGTGCCAGACCGGCTTCCCCGAGGCGGCTAATATATCCCGGCAGTTGACGCAGTACGCGATGTACGGGTCATCGCCTCGTGTTATATTGTTGGCGACGATGGACTTCGCCAGGGCCGGATCCGCCGTGAAGGACTGCCCGCCCCAGCTGCAGCAGCGCGCCTCTTCGCGGCTGTGGGGCAGCTCTTCCAGGGCGAAGCCCGCGCTTTCCGCCAGGCGCCGTATGTTTTGCTGCAGCCCGGGGTCGTCGCGGCAGGCGCAGGGGTCGAATACCGCTGCGGTCGGCAGAGGTGCGGGCGTAGGCGCTGCCGCTGTTGCTGCTGCCGCTGTTGCTGCTGCCGTTGCTGCTGCCGTTGCTGCTGCCGCTGTTGCTGCTGCCGTTGCTGCTGCCGCTGTTGCTGCCGTTGCCGCTGCCGCAGGCGCCGTTGCTGCTGCTGCTGCTGCTGCTGCCGTTGCCGCTGCCGCCCCCTGTTCCGGGACGCCGAATTCCAGAAACAGTTCATATATCATACGGCAGGAGATCTCCGGCAGAAAGTCCCGGAACATTTTGCGGCAGGAAGGGCAGGCCAGCAGAAACTCCGGCCTGCCAAGCTCTTCCCAGGCGCCGCGTATGGCGTCCAGCTCGGCTTGGTGCAGGCTGTCGTCGCCTGCCCACAAGGCGGGCGCGCCGCAGCAGCGCAGGAGCAGCGCCGTATCCGGCTGGTGATGAAGCAGATACTCGTAAGTCAGCGTAACATAGCGGGGGTCGGAGGCGCCAAGCTGACAGCCGGGGAAAAAGACCGGCGGTACAGCGGTTGCCCCGGGAGAGCCGCATCCCTGTAACCCCGGATAAGCCGACTTCAGCAAGAGCCCCGCCTCGCCGTTGGAAAAAGCCATATCCCGAAGCCAGAAATCATGGAAGGCCTTGGGGAAGGCGTCCGTCTCTTCCAGCTCGCGCCTGGTACGCAGAAAGTAGTCGCCGATATCCACGTCCACCGGGCAGAGCTGCTTACACAAGCCGCATTGGCTGCAGGAGCAGATCTCCCGCAAGGCGACCCGGCCGGTGAAGAGGGTGACCGGGTTCATCGTCAGGTTGACCTCTTCCATCAACCGGGCGGGATACATCTGGTATTTGCGCAATAGCTCACAGTTATCCAGGCAGGCGGAGCAGTCGCAGCGTACGCAGCGCTTCGCCTCCGCTATAGCTTCAGCTTTGGTGAAGGCGCTCCCGTTTTCCGGCTCGACCGCAGGCGCGGGCGTCAGGGCTCTCGCGCCCATAGCCGCGGCGCGGCTCTCCTTTTGCCCGGGTTGCTCCTCTTCCCTTCGCCTGCCCGTTTTCAGGAACCATTCGATATCATGGAGGGAAGCGATCCCGTGGACGATCATATCGATAGGATCCACATCCGGCGGGCAGCGGAAGATGCGGTCGCCTTCGCCTGTGGCGATCACCCCAGAGGAAACGTAGATGGCGTCGTAGTCCAAGGCGCTCAGATCCTCCACCGGCGTATCCAGTAGCAGGGTGTATTTCTCGTCGCCGAACTGCTTTTGAAATTCCGCCAGGTAGATATCCTCCGGGATGTATCGGGAAAGCCCGCCGCCGATAGCCCCGGTCTTCTCGTAGATGGTGACGTCGTACTTTTTGGGAGCGAATTTCATAGCGCAAGTCAGCCCCGACAAGCCCGCGCCCACGACGGCTATCCGCTGGGACTTCTGCGGCAGGTTGAAGGCTATGGGGTCGGTGGAACGGGCGTGCTCGAGGCAGGCGCGCTCCAGCAGGCGGAAGGATAAGGCGGCGTCCCGGCCGCTGCGTACGCAGGAGCCCCCGCAGGGCGCCGGGCAGACCCGCCAGACGATGTCCGGGAAAACCACGGCGTTGCGGTACTGCTTGAAAGCGGCGTCGATCCTGCCCAGCTGCATCTTCTCCATGAAGGACCGCAGATCGAGATCGAATGGGCAGGCGCAGCCGCAGGGCGCGTCGTCTCCATGGAAACAAAGATGCAGATTATTGTCGTACCGGGAGCCTTCCATGTGATCAGCCTCTCCTTCGTGGCTTACCGAGTTATTTTCCCGCCATGGGATTGCGGGCGATCTCGTCCAGCTCGTCATAGAGATCGGAGCCCAGGTAGTACTGCGCCGGAGATTCGACCTTCTCGCCTTTCGCCAGCTTGTCGAGGCCGGCTTTGATTTTCTCCGGATAAGCCGGGAGCTCGAAGATACGGACGCCGGTAGCCGCGTATATGCCGTTGATGATGGACATATGCTCGCCGCTCTGGAACAGCTCCGAAAGCCCGGATGATCCGTATGGCCCGCCCGGCCGTTTATTGTCTTCAAAGAAGATGATCTCCATGTCGTCCGGGACGTCCTCGATGTACGGGATGCCGGCCCCCAGGATGTTGTTGTGCTTCTCCACGTCGTGATAGTCTTCGCTGAGGGCAAAACCTACGTTGTGGGACAAGCCGCCGTATCCCTGCCCCTCGGCGTTGAGATAGTTGCCGATGACGCCGGCGTCCGCCCACATCTTGATGGACAGGCACTTAGCCTTGCCGGTCTCCATGTCTACAGACGAGGTGCTGACGCAGAACCCGTAGATGCCAGTGACGTTGCTGTCTCCCGCGCCCGTGTCCGGATCCCTGCCCGCGTCGCTGACCTGGCCGGACAGCTCATACCGGCCCAGGTACTTTGTCTCTATCCCCTCGGCAGCCATTTCACTGTAGGTACGGTATGTGCCGTCGTCCTTGCGCATCGCGTCCAGGAGCTTATTGGCTGCGACGATCATGGCGTTGCCGCCCATGTAGTGGCTGCGGCTGCTGGCCGATATGCCGGTATTCGGGCAGTCCCTGGAATCATTCTGGTGCAGCTGGATCATATCCGGGGTCGCTTTGAGGGGCTTCAGCGCCTCAAGCACCACGGACAGGCTTCCGCTATCGCTGCCCTGCCCCACATCCTGCCAGGTGTTGTAGACTCTGACCTTGCCGTCGGGCGTCAGCTCCATCGCCGCTTCCGCGAAATCATTAGGGCCGCCCATGGGATTGAAGTACATGCCGGCTACGCCCACGCCGTATTTCACCTTGTCCGTGCTGTTTTCCTCCGCCCACTTCTTCCTCTCCCGGTAGTACGGGCGGGCGGCGTCCATCATCTTCTCATAAGGGTAGAAGTGCAGGGGGCGCTGATATACGGTCATGTCGCCTTCCCGCAGGATATTTTTATAGCGAAACTCAAACGGGTCGATCCCCGCTTTATCCGCCAGCATGTCCATCAGGGTCTCCATGGAAGTGGTGACCTCCGGGAAGCCGAAGCCCCGGTACGCAACGCCCATGTTGTGGTTGGTGACGCCCACGCGGAAGAGGCCGCGAACATTAGGGATATGGTAAGGATTGCCGAAAGCGACCATTTTCCCTACCTGGGCGCCGCCTTCGGTGAAGGCCCCGGCGTCCAGGCCGACGTCATATTCCAGGGCTGTGATGATCCCGTCTTCGTCGCAGGCAAGCCTGCCGTTGATATGGGCCGGCGTGCGCTTACCGGAGAAGTGCTGGTGTTCTTCGTAGCTCATGACCAGGGAGACGGGCGCGTCCAGGGCCATGGCGCATATGCCCACGATGGACAGGGAGACCGCGTCCGTGGACCAGCCGAAGCTGCCGCCTACCGCGTTGTGGACGATGCGGATCTGCTCAGGCTCAAGGCCTATGCCCTTGCCCATGACGCCTTTATTCGCGTATATCGCCTGGGACTTGCAGTGGAACGTGTATACGCCGTCTTCGTCGACATAGCATTGGATGATATCCCCTTCGATACTCAGATGGGGCTCCCTGGGGGAGCGGACGCTTGCCCGCACCGCGAAGGCCGAGTCTTCGATGACCTCGTCGGCTGGTTCTCCTTTTACCACGGGCTGATGTAAAAATACATTGGGCGCCGTCTGCCAAAGCTGCATGGCGTCGGGGGTCACGGCGTCGAGGAATTCCAAGTACTCGGGAAGCTTTTCGTACTCCATCTTCACGCGCTTTGCCGCTTCCCGGGCATGGGCGCGGGTATCTGCCGCCACGACGGCGATGATATCCCCGTAGCGATGGATCGTATCTTCCGCCAAGAGGTACTTGCTGGGCGAGGTCACTTTGGCGCGCTTGTGCATGTTGAATTGGTTGATGCGGTTATTACCTTTGCAGTCTCTGTAAGTGATGACTTTCACCACGCCGGGCATCCTCTCGGCTTCGGAGACGTCGAGGCTCAGGATTTTCGCGTGATGGGCGACGCGGGGCTGGACGACTGCCAGATGGAGGGTGCCGTCGGGCATCTTCAGACTCATATCCTCGCCGTAGTCCAGTGTGCCGCAGACCTTCGCCAGGGCTGTGGGTTTCGGCGTGCGGGCATTATAGTAGCCTTTTTTCTCGTCTACATGGAAAGCGATGTCCTCCATGGTTTTCTCCCCGCGCATGACTTCGGCGGCAGCCATCACGGCGTCTACGATGGGCTTGTACCCTGTGCAGCGGCAGGCGTTGCGGTGGCGTTGGAACCAGGCGCGTACTTCCTCCCGGGTGGGCTTAGGGTTTTCTCCCAGCAATGCGTAAGCAGACACGATGAAGCCCGGGGAACAAATCCCGCATTGTACGCCGCCGTAGGTAATGAAAGCCTGCTGCAGGGGATGGAGGCGCATGGGGCTTCCGATCCCCTCGATGGTGATGATCTTCGTATAGTCTTCCATCCCCTTGACTTTGCGGGTGCAGCTGCGCACGACTTTGCCGTCCACGATCACCGAACAGGCGCCGCAGATACCGCTCCCACAGCCGATCTTCGTGCCGGTCAAACCGGCCCTGCGCAAGACGTCGGCAAGGGTATCGACTTCCGGATTACATACAAACATACGGTCCGCCCCATTGATGTTGAACCAAATCCTCCTGAAATTCATATCCTGCTCCCCTTCCTTATTTATCCTCCAGTTCCGTTTCCACTTGGGCGATGCGCCCCTTGACCAGTTCCGGCGATAGATATACCTGTCCGCATTTCGGGCAGCGCGGCACATCGGCGGTGAAGGTATGCTTCATATACGAAAACGTTGTCTTCGCTTCCTCCAGCCTGACCCCGCATATACCGCAGATCAAATCCTCGCTTTTTACTCCGCTCATGACAGTACTCCGTTACAATATTGATTTACATTAATATATCACAAAACGGGGGCCTTTCCTATTCTTTCGACGCCGCGTTTCACCGTCCAGCCGGGAGGGCGGGCTTTGGCGGATTCAGCCGTTGCCGGAGGGCAGCCCGCAAGGCGAACGGTTATATCCGACTCCAGCCACGCGCCGCGGAGGACGCTTTCCCAGTCGGCAATGGTAGCTGGCGCAATCGATGTAGTATCAGCAATCGCAGCAGTCGGAGCAGCTGGCGCAATCGATGCAGTATCAGCAACCTCAGCAGTCTCAGCAATCGGAGCGGTCGATGCAGTCGCCGAAATCGAAGCTATCGCCGCTGCCGCAGCTTCGATAGTCACGGTCAATCTGCCCCCTGCCACTACCGCTCGGTAATCCAATATCTCATCCCGGTTCAGCAGAAGCTCATCCATCCGGTAAATATTGACGTCATGCTGTAATTCCCGTAAGCGCCCCAGCACCTTGTCGAGCCGGGGAAGCTCGCTGCCGCAGGCGCATCTGCCCCATATGAGCCGACCCAGATCGCCTGTGCGGTAGCGGATCAGCGGCATGGCCTCCCGGCGGAGGGTGGTGATCACGATCTCGCCCCAGCCGCCCTCCGGTTTGACCAAGCCCGTCGCTGCTGTCACCGTTTCTTCCGGCGTCGGATCGGCCCACTCCGGCTCCACGATTTCTATCAGCAGCTCGTCGCAGCGTATGTGCTGGCCGTCGTGGGCGGGGCACTCCACCGCGCAGCCATATCCCGTCTCCGTCAAGCCGTAATGGGCAAACACCTCGCAGCCCCAGATCCGGGATATGGTTTCCCGCGCCGCATCGGATACATAATCCGCCGAAAGCAACACGTTTGCCGGACGGATATCCGGCGCCAGCAGAGCGAGTTTACGTATTTGCGAGGGGAGGCCGATTACCGTATGGTATTCGCGCTGCCGCAAGGCCGCCGCTGCGTCGCCGAAATCGGAGATAAGCCCGTAGGCAACAGGAAAGGCGCCCAGCTCAACAAGCCCCTTAACCAAAAGCTGCCCGACGCCGTTTTCCGAATCCGTCGGCATAAAGACCATGACGCTGTCGGCGGCATTACACATATATCTCATGCCGACGGCAAAGAAGTCCACCGTCCGCTTCAGATCCCCTCCGGAGAAAAACAAACGCTTCGGCGCGCCGCCTGTGCCTGTGCTGTGGATGGTGACGATACGGTCAACCGTGCCGGCCCCGCCGCATACCATGTCGGCGCCGCGCCCGGCGATATCACGGGCTGTGGTGAATGGAAGCCTTTGCAGATCCGCCAGCGCCTTTAGCGGCAGATCGACGCCCGCGAGCTTTTCCCGGTAGAAGCGGCTGCGTTCCGCCGTGAAAATCAATTGGGCATTCAACATCGCCAATTGGTAATCGGCAAGACTCAAACCTTTTGGAATATCCATATACCATATCCCGCTTTCACTTCCCGCAGCTGCTTCCGGGTTTCGTCATCCAAATAGGCGTCGGCGGTCCCGTCCATCAGCATTTGCGCGAACATGGACCGCAAATCCCGCGTATGGTCGATAAAGCGGCAAAGCAAAAAGCCGTGCCCAATAAAATAGCCTTCCAGCGACCGCAACGCGTATACGCGACGAAGCAGCGTTTGTCTAACGCGTAAGTCGTCTTCGCCATAAGTGAACAGATCGCTCAACAGCAAAAACCCCTGGCCCCGGAGTACCCGGGCAGCCTCCGCCGCGACGGCGGACGGATCCTCCGTCAATGAGAAAACACATTCCATGAGAATGGCGTGAAAGAAATCGTTGTCAAACGGCAAGGCATCCGCAGTTGATTTCACTACCATTGCCGATGGGCAATTGACTGTAGCACAAGCATACGACGTGTCATCCGGTTCGGCGCCATACAGCTCGTATGAGTTGTGCTCCGCCAGCCAACTCAGCGTAGCGCCCCGGCCGCAGCCGATATCCGCGAGGCGGGCGCCGAAACCAACCAGGGGCCTGAGTAATTCTTCTGTCGACCGTGGATGACAGGGATTCAGTTTAGCAAGCCTTTCACCGTAGGGCATTTTGTATACCTCATTACTGCCGGACGCTGCACTAGGGCTTCATCGCGGTAAGGTATCTGACGCAGAAAGGCTTCAGCTTTCCTTCGTGGTATACGCGAAGGCTGCAGCGGCGTAAGCGCTCGACGTCCAGGTTCATGGCGTCCTGAAACACCATGGCAGTGAGGGTGAACCCGTGCTTTCTGACGCCTCGGAGAAAGCCGTCGAAGCTTTCCAGGTCGTCGTCGCAGCAATCGCCGTCTCCATCACAGCAGCAGTCCTCGCCGACGCAATCGTCGTCGCAGCAGCATTCCTCAGTATTCTCGCCGTCGTTGCCGTTGATACCCGCTTCAGCACCGCCGTCGTTGCCGTTGCCGCCGCCAACGTCGCCGCCGTTTTCGCCGCCTTCCCGGGACCAGCGCCTTCCTATGTATTCACGATTTTGCGCCGCCGTGGTCACTGTCGGCACGGCGCCGTCGTCCGCGTGGGAAAGAGGGATCAGCCCACCACTGCTTACAAGAAAGCTGCCGTGGAAACCGCACAAAGGATGGTCGCAGCGGGATGGCAGTAGCCCCGCGTCCTCGACTTCGGCTTGCTCCCGTATGGCGAGTATCAGCTCGTCCAGGGTATAGCGGTCGTATTCTGACGGCAATACCGGGTATCGGCCGAAGTAGCTAACCGGTTGGAAATGCACGCCCCGCACCGCCGGCGACAGGGAAGCCCCCAGGCGGATGATATCCCCGACCTGATCGTCATTGACGCCCCGGACTATGGTGGGCACCAAAGTCACTCCGATTCCGTACTTGTCGCACATATCAATGGCGTTCATCTTTGCGTCAAAGAGCGGCGCTCCCCGCAAAGCCTGGTAAACACGGTCGTTTGCGCCGTCAAACTGCATGAATACAAAAGAAAGCCCCGCCTCCGCCAAAGCCCTTACATACTCTTCGTCCCGGGACAGGCGCAAGCCGTTGCTATTCAGCTGAATGTACTTACATCCAAGCCCGCGGCTGTAGGCGATAAGCTCTGGCAGATCGTCCCTCATCGTAGGCTCGCCGCCGGAGAACTGCAGCAAAGGCTTGTCGTCGGCGTCCAGGATATCTTCCACCGCTCGCTTGAGGTCGGTTAGCTCAGGGTCGGGGCCGGCCTCGAAGTCCGCGAAGCAGTACGCGCAGCGGAGGTCGCATCGGCTCGTCACTTCCAATAATACGCAGCATACGCCTTGCAGGTGCCCGCCGCAGACGCCGCAGGCATGCGGGCAGTCCGGGGCTTCATCGTCCGCAAGTACCGGAAGGTAACCCCGCCATTTTTCCAAATCAACCTTGTCCCGCCATACCGGCACGGAAAAATCACCGTGCTCGGGGCAGGTCTTCTTCATATATACGCCAGCGCCATACCGCAGCACCTCCGCCTTCACCGGCTTCAGGCACACGGGGCACACAGAGCGCGTCCAACGCAGCAGATCGGCCATATCATTCCTCGATTTTATCAAAGGGGACGGTGAGTACAGCAGAACCGTCCCTTCTGTGCCCCTGTGTCACCCGCCTTCCAGCCAGGGAAACAACTGCACATAGTCGCCGTCGTGCACCCGGCTCTCGAAAGGCGCCCATTCCTTGTTGATCAACTGCATCCCTACGTCGTCAGCCTTGAGGCCGACATGCCCGATGAACTCTTCCAGACTCATCTCACAGCTGATTTCGACCCGGTCGCGCTTTTTGCCGGCCAGGTCGGCCAGCATCAGGTTGAATTCTACATCTACCATATGGCAAATAACCTCCCCGCGCCGCTGAGCATCCGCTTCGCAATGATCATCGACAAAAAAATGGCTATCTCACCGGAAAGCGAGTATAGCCACTCTACTACATTTTATGATATTTCGCAACACCCGTTAGACAATGCCTTTCAGCGTCTGCTAGACAATGCCTTTCAGCACTTCTTCTTCGGTCAGGTCGAATACGTGGCCGGTGGGCGGCAAAGGTTCGCGGTACATATACTCGGGTAAGCGATCCATGGCGGGGGATATGCCCGAGGCGATGTTGAACTCCCGCTCGATGCGGGTGGTCTCCGTCCCCTGTGCCCAGAATTCATCCACCGTCATCTGCTGGCCGGTGATGCCGAACACCAGTTGGGTGAACAGCTCCGGTTTCTTGAATAGATATGACCGGGCAAATATACAGAAGCCCAGGTTCTCCAACGCGGCCATCTGTACCTGGGTGTTGCGGGACAGGTCGCCTTGCCCTTCGGTAGCGAGGGGCGGTACCTGGCCCCGGGAGCCGTAGCAGTTGCCCAGGGTATGGTCGCCGCCCATGGGGTTCACCGCGAAGGTCACGCCGTTGCCCTTCAGCGCCCTGGGGTCGTACCCGGGGAAGGCCTGATTCTTCGACGTGGGGAGATCGTTGATCCCAAATACTTCACCGGTGACTCTGGTGCCGTTTCCGATCACGCGCCCAAGAGGGGTGCCCGCGCGGATCTCATCCATGAGCTTCAGGAAGCCCGGGCCATCGCCAAACTTCACCAACCCCGCCTCCGCGGCCACGCCGAGGGCGGCGCCTGTCTCGATGGCGTCAAGCCCCAGGTCGTTGACCTGATGATTTAACCGGGCCAGATCGTCGAAGTTGTCGATGCAGAGATTAGAGCCGAGAAGGGCAATGTTCTCATACTGTACGGTAGAGCATATCTTCTTGCCGTTTTCGTCGGGAAATATGGAACTGCAGCGGATCATGCAGCCATTCATGCAGGCGACGCCTGTCTTGCCTTCTCCGCCCCGGGCCTGGATCAGCTCTACCATCTTCTCGCCGCAGATATTCTCCACCCCTTCAAAGGAGCCTCTGGTGAAGTTGCGGGTGGGCAGGAAGCCCAACTCGTCTACGATCTTGGTCATGCCCGTCGTGCCGTAGAGCTGATTGCTCTTCTGGATGGTGGGGTAAGCGTCCACCAGCATCTGCTGATATTCTTTCGAGGCTTCGGTATAAGCGGCTTTGTCAAAGTACTCTACGCGATCTTCCTTCGAAGGCACGATGACGACGGCTTTCACATGCTTGCTGCCCATCAGGGCGCCCAGCCCGCCCCTTGCCGCGAAGCGCATGGAGCTGTCCACCGACGCGCAGACCACGCCGGCGCCGCGCATCATGTACTCGCCTGCCGGGCCGTTGCAGATGACGCCGGCCCTGTCGCCGAACTTCTCGCGCAAGCGGAGGATGGTATCCTGAGCGCCTACCAGGCGCAGATCGTCCATAACCTCAAGGCGGATACCTTCGCCGTCGATGACCAGTACGTAACTGCTCTGGTCGCCTTTCTCCGGCAAGCCCTCAAAGACGAGGGCGCGGATGCCGTGGCGGGCCAAATCGTTTGCGGCTGTGCCTCCGGAGCTTGCTTCCTTTATCCCGTTGGTGAGAGGGCTCTTGCCGCCTACGGACAATCTGCCCGAGGAGGAAGTCATGGTACCGCCCAGAAGCCCGGTGGCTATGATCAGTTTGTTGTGGATGCCTAATGGCTCGCAAGCCGGGTCTACCTCGTCTTTCATAAAACGCGCGATGAAACCGCGGGAGCCGTAGGGGGTGTACTTGCCCGCGTCCTCCTGTGTGATTTTTTTCGCGCCCATGTCGATCCTGACGATTTTTGCCATTTTCAGAGCCTCCCTAATCCTTTTTGATTTATTTTAGCACAGACTACTCAAAACGCAAGAATATATGATATAATTTCCCAAATACTTAATTTCGAATTGGAGGGTTCAGCATGACAAGGATATCGATTCACGAGTCGGAAGTGGAAGGGACACTAAAAACGGAACCTTGGGTCAGGTTATCCAAACTACTGATCAGCGAGCATGAATTCGGCGCCAAGCAGATTTCCATGGGTATAAATATTTCCCAGCCCGGCAGCGGCATTCCCATGCATAAGCATACGGACAGCGAGGAAGCGCTGTACGTGGTCGAGGGCACCGGCAAGCTGACTTGCGGCAGCGAGACGGCGGAGCTGAAGCCCGGCACCGCGTTTTTCTCGCCCCTGGGCGTGGATCACATCGTCGAGAACACCGGCGACGTACCCCTTAAGATCGTCTGGGCCTACGCCCCTCCCCTGGAAGACCATCTGATCAAGAAGTAATCACAGGCCTGCTAGGCGCGGCGCGATACCGCTCTTTACGGTATCGCGGGCGGTATCGGTTTAGGAACGAAAATACGCCGGAGCGTGATCGTCAGCCCCGGCGTTTTTTGCTTTCTGCGGCGGATGCGGCCCTCCGCTGCTACAGCTTGGCCGCCCCGTACTGCTCGGCGGTCTTGTTGAGCAGCTCCACTACGGCGGCGTCCAGGGGGATGCCGTCCTTCTTCTTCTGCTCTGTGATGTTGTGCTCGATCTCCCCCGCCATGTAGATGGCGCCGCCCTTGGGCTTGAGGTTCTTGATGATATCCACCACGGCGTCCACATTCGCGGCAAAGAGGCCGTAGTCGATGAAGTCCGCTATGTTGATGGCGATGAAGGCGTGGCCCGTGTCCGACGGGCCGCTCATGTCCGTGATGTTCTTGACCGTGCCCGTGAGCCCGGTGTCCGTCATGACGCCGCAGATCAGGTCGACGATCAGGGACAGCGCCGAGCCTTTGACGCCGCCGATGGGGACCAGGCTGCCTTTCAGCGCCTCGTTTGGATCCGATGTGGGATTGCCGCCTTCGTCAAGTCCCCAGTCCAGGGGTATTTGCTCATTCTTCAGGGCGGAGAGGCGGATCTTGCCCCTGGCTACGGTGGACATCGCCATATCCAGCACGATGGGGACTTTATCATGCGCCGGTACCGCTATGCTCAGGGGATTGGTGCCCAGCAGGGGCGTCGCCGTGCCGAATGGCGCGATGGCAGGCGAGGCGTTTGCCATCGTTATACCGATCATGCCGTCCTCCAGCGCCATCATGGAAAACCAGCTAGCCGTGCCGAAGTGGTTGGAGTTGCGCACCGCTACCATGCCGATACCGAAGTCCTTCGCCAGCTCGATGGCTTTCTTCATCGCCTTGTGGCCGGCGAGTTGGCCTAAGCCGTTTTCCGCGTCAAGCAGGGCGGTGGCGCCCCTTTGCCTGATGTATTTCATCTCCGGCTGAAGATTCATGATCCCCGTGCCGATGCGTTCCGTATACGTGGGTAAGCGCACGATCCCGTGGGAGCTCACATTCCTCAAGTCCGCGAATATCAATGAATCCGTGACGATTTCGGCGTTTTCCTCCGTCAAGCCCATTTTAACGAGCAGGCCCACCGAGAATTTGTTTAGCTGTTCTATGGAGTATTTCCGTTCTTCCGCCATTTTTTGCCCCTCCGCTTCTCATTTTATACCTAAAAGTAAATCATGAGTTATTCTAACACCGCGTATTTTTTTTGTAAAGAAACAGATGGTTCCGCGGATTCCCTCTTGCGTTTTGCCATTTGTAGAATTATGATGGAAGTCGATCGATCGCGACGCCGGGAGGGACTCATATGCTGGATGCGAGAAGAATTCGAACAGACGCCGGTATGGTTAAAAATAGCTTGCTGGACCGAAACGCCGATTCCGGGCTGGTAGACAAGTTCCTGGCCGCCGACGAGAAGCGGCGGAAGAACCTGGCTGTCAGCGAGGAGAAGAAGGGCCTGCGCAATAAAGCCAGCGCCAATGTCGCCCGGATGAAGAAGGCCGGCGAGGACGCCGCCGTCATCATGGAGCAGACCCGGGCTTTAGGGGACGAGATCAAGGTGCTGGACGACGAGCTTAGGGATATCGAAGAGGAGATACAGTTTATCCTTCTTCATATACCAAACGTCCCCCACGAGACTGTGCCCGTCGGTAAAGACGAGGGGGCCAACGAAGAGATACGCCGCTGGGGCGAGCCCCGGGAGCCCGGCTTCCTTGTGAAGCCCCACTGGGAAGCGGGCGAGGCTTTGGGCGTCCTGGACTTTGAGCGGGCTTCCAAGGTCACCGGCGCCCGCTTCACTTTCTACCGCGGGCTTGGGGCAAGGCTGGAAAGGGCGCTTATTGCATTTATGTTGGACCTGCATACGCTGAAGCATGGTTACGAGGAGCTCATCCCCCCCTTTATTGTCAATCAGCATAGTATGACCGGTACCGGCCAGCTTCCGAAGTTCGCGGAAGACAGCTACCGGTTGGAAGGTTCGGAGGGGTACTACCTCGTGCCTACCGCCGAGGTGCCCGTCACGAACTTCTACCGGGAGGAGATATTGGACGCCCAGCGGCTTCCGATCTATCACTGCGCGTATACGCCTTGCTTCCGTTCGGAGGCGGGCGCCGCCGGCAGGGACACCCGCGGCCTCATCCGCCAGCACCAGTTCAATAAGGTGGAGCTCGTCAAGTTTGCCCTGCCGGAGAATTCCTACGATGAGCTTGAGGCGCTCACTGCCAACGCGGAAGAGGTGCTAAAGCAGCTGGAGCTGCCATACCGCGTCGTAACCTTGTCTACCGGCGACCTTGGGTTTTCCTCCGCCAAGACTTACGACCTGGAAGTCTGGCTGCCCAGCGCCGGTATGTACCGGGAGATATCCTCCTGCTCCAACTTTGAGGATTATCAGGCGCGCAGGGCGAATATCCGCTTCCGCCGGGAGCCGAAGGCGAAGCCGGAGTTTGTCCATACGCTAAACGGCTCCGGGGTGGCCATCGGCCGCACGACCGCGGCTATACTGGAGAATTATCAGAACGCCGACGGGAGCGTGACCATCCCCGCGGCCCTCCGCCCGTATATGGGCGGCATTGATACGATCCCGGCTATATAAACCGTTGCCCGGCCGAGCATAAGCCCAGATGAGCGATAGAGTTATCCACAACTTGTTCACAAATTGTGGATAACTTTCCCTTTCGGTAAAAGAATGATGAAATATTTGTAAAAAGCGTGTAAGATCGCACCCGCCATTTAGCGTATTTAATCGTAATGAGTATAATTCCTGATAAAAGGCGCCGGTTCACAAAACTTTTTCAACAACGATGTGAAAAGTTCTTAACAGTAGTGAGATACGACCCAGCTCTTGATTTACCGACGCAAAGCCTATATACTACCTGTAGCCACTATGGAGGGATACCGAAGCGGTCATAACGGGGCGGACTTGAAATCCGTTAGGGGCCTCGTGTCCCACGTGGGTTCGAATCCCACTCCCTCCGCCATTTTGTGATAAATCCGAACTCGTCCGCTCACCAATAGTTCCGGTGGGCGACGGGTTTGGCTTTGTTCGTTTTGTAAAATTGACAATAATATTTTAGTGAAGTATAATTGACTAAATCATACTTCACTAAATAAAGTTCGGAGGATCGTTCCATGTTCGTAGGCAGAACAAGAGAGCTTGATAACCTAAACAAACGGTATGAAAGCGGTGAGTTTGAAGTCGCCATCATATATGGGCGCCGCCGTATCGGGAAAACCACTCTCATCAATGAGTTTATAAAGGATAAGGAAACCGTCTTCTACACAGGGATTGAAGGTAATGCGAAGGAGAATCTTGAAGGGTTAAGTAAAAGCATTTACTCCCTTTCCAATGACTTTGCCGATACTTCGGGCAGCTTCCCGAACTTCCAAGAAGCCCTTGAAACCGTTTTCAATATTTCAGAAAAGCGAAGGATTGTATTCGTCATAGACGAATTCCCTTATCTTGCCGCAAGCTATAGGTCGATTTCATCTATCCTTCAGGTGCTGATTGATAAAAACAAGGCTACGTCTAATATGTTCCTGATTCTGTGCGGTTCCTCTTTATCCTTTATGGAGGAACAGGTGCTTGGTTATGAAAGCCCGCTCTTTGGCCGGCGTACTTGCCAATTCAAAATACTCCCCTTTGAGTTCTTTGAGATAAATGAGTATTACAAGAAGTTTAGTTGGGTCGATTTAGCCACGGTTTACGGTATAACGGGGGGAATCCCGTTATATATGTCGCTCATGGACGAAGGTCTAAGCGTTGAGGAAAATATTAAAACCAACTTCCTGGAACCAAACGCCTACCTGTTTGAAGAACCGATGAACCTAATCAAGCAGGAATGCCGTGACCCCTCTCAATACAATTCGATAATCAAAGCTATCGCCACCGGATCGTCCAAGATGTCGGAGATATGTTCCAAGACAGATATTGATACTTCCCTTGCCACAAGCTATCTGGGCAAACTTATCTCCTTGGGGATTGTAAGGAAAGATAAGCCTTTCGGGTCTGGTAATTCCCGTAAAACCATATACGCACTTGAAGATTCCATGTTCCGCTTTTGGTATCGTTTCATACCGGACAACATAGCGGCGATCAACCGCGGCTTGTCCGATACCGTTTATCAGAAGATAGCCCCGCAGCTGGCTGCGTTCATGGGCGGGGTATTTGAGGAGATATGTAAACAGTATTTATGGGAGTTGAACCGCAGGGGCAAGGCGGCTATCCCCTTTACCGACTTAGGCCGCTGGTGGGGGAATGACGCCAAGAGAAGGCGGGAGGCTGAAATTGACGTCATGGGTATCGGAGATAATAATTCCGCTTTGTTTGGCGAATGTAAATGGACGAATGAAAAGGTTGGTACCGCCGCCCTTGATACACTTATCGAAAGAAGCAAGCTCTTCAGTTATGATAGTATGCATTATTACTTGTTTGCCAAGACAGGTTTCACGAAGGGATGCGGAGATCTGGCAAGCGCCATTGGCAATGTCACACTGGTTAAGTTCGAGGACATGTTTCAATAAATAATTTCATTGCGCAACGTGGCGCTAGCCGTTTGTGGCGCCTGTGCTGCCGTGGAGCGATTCGATCCTTTGCAGGGCGTTTTTCTTCCACTTCCCCTTATTGAAGATGATCAGCAAGAATACCAGTCCGTAGAGCTGCGATATGACGTGGGAAAAGTATACGACCTCGATCCTGCCAAACACTTGGTTAAGGGCGATGAGGACGGGGATACGCACGACCACAGCCGTCATCAACCCGTTGATCATGATGGTGACCGTGTCCCCGGAACCCCGTATGGTGTCGCCGAGAGGCGAGGATATGGCGGTGATCAGATGCACCGGAACCAGGATATTGAGCATCATGCTGCCGGCCGCGATGGTCGCTTCATTGTCCGTAAACATCCGGAGGAGCGGCGCCTTGAAAAAGAGCACGGTGGAGCCGAGTACCGTGGATATACATAGAATGAGCAAGATCACTTGCTTTGTGCCTTTATACACCCGATCCATTCTTCCCGCGCCTATATTCTGAGCCGTGAATGGAGCCACGGACATATTCAGCGCCGAGACAGGCATATTGAGGTACATGTCCACCGTATTGCCGATGGAGTTGCCCGCTATGCTGGCCGTGCCGTAGGCGGTGATGAAGCCCATGACGATCATCCCCGTAAGGGACATCGTCACTTGCTGGATACCCGTAGGCAGGCCGATTTTGAGGAATGCCTTAGCTTCGGTCGCGTAGAATGCCAGCTTCCTCACGTTGATGCTTGTCCAGGGATTATTTTGCAGACGGACATAGAGCAAGGCCACGGAAAGAAATTGGCTGATGACAGTGGCGGCCGCCGCCCCCGCGATGCCCCACTTGAAGAAGATGACAAACACCCAACATAACACGGCGTTGACGACGGAAGTCACCGCCAGGACGAATAGTTGTATTTTCGACTCGCCCATGCCCCGCAGAAAACCGGCCATCATATTGTACAGTAGCTGAAAGACGATGCCGGAGAAAATGATGCGCATGTATGTCAAGGCCATGGCGTATAGGTCGGCGGGGGCGTTTAGCCAGCGGAGGATCAGCGGGGATATAAGGATGCCCACCGTGGATAAGACTATGCCGGTCGCCACCGCCAGTATGGTAGCCGTATTCACGGTACGCATGCAGCTGGCCTGGTCTTTGGCGCCGTAGTGCTGCGCGACCAGTACGTTGCCACCGAGGGATATCCCCATGAAAAACGATGTGAGGACCCTGAGGAAGGGAGCGGAAAGCCCCACGGCAGCCAGCCCCACATGGCTGACCCCGCGCCCCACGATGATGCCGGAAACAGTATTGTATAGCTGCTGTAGTACGCTGCTGAGCATCAATGGATAGGCAAACAGGAGGATCTTTTGCCATGGCGTCCCTGTTGAGAAGTCTATCCTTTTTCTTTCCTTAGTCGCCGGTTGAACGTTCATTTCTCTCTCCCCGTCGGTTTTCTGGCTACTCTCTATTATATCGCCGCGCCGGATGCATTACAATTTAAGCAGCATAAATTTCCACTTGAAAATCAGGAAGAAAGAAATCATAATAGTAGTATCGGAAAATAAAAAATAAAAATAGGAAGAAAAGAGGTTTACGCATGGAAAGAGTTGTACTTACCAGTTTTGCCCGCACCCCGTTTTCCAGTCAGAACGGCCATGAATTCCAGGAACTCAGCTTACCCAGCCTGGCCTACACCCCCATGATGGCGGCGATGGAGCGCTCCCATCTGGGCAAACGCGATGTAGACAGCATCATCGTAGGCGTGATGGATCAGCACGGCGAGGGGGGCAATATGTCCCGCTTACTCGCCCTGAAAGCCGGCCTCGATGTGGATACGGCCATCGGGTACACGCTGAACCGCATATGCGGTTCGGGCTTCACGACGGTCACCAACAGTATGATGGAGCTTTGGACCGGCCAGGGTAATGTGTGCGTCGCCGTGGGCGCGGAGATGAATAGCCACAAGCTCATTTCGCTGCCCTTGTCCTTCGCCTGGACCGGCATCCCCAGAGGGGGGATCACCCTGGGCGGCATGGTGGGGATAGAGAATGGCATCGCCCCCCCGTCCTATGGCGACACGAGCCCCATGGGCACCACGGAGAAAGCGGCGGAGCTGTACGGCGTGACCAGGGAGGATGCGGACCGTTTTGCTTACGACTCCCAGATGAAGGCGAAAGCCGCTCAGGAAAATGGAAGGCTCGCCGTGGAGATCGTGCCCATCGAGGTACCCCAGACAGGCAAGAAAGGCAAAGTCGAAATGGTCACCATCGACAAGGACTTGCATCTCAAGCCATACACACAGCTTGACGTGCTGGCGACCCTGCCCGCCGTCTACAAGAAGCCGGACGGCGTCGTCACCGCCGGCAATGCTTCCGGCAGCGTAGACGGGGCTGCCGCGGTGGTTCTGATGACCGAGAGCGAAGCGAAGCGCCGTGAGCTTCCGCCCATCGCTTATCTGAATGATTTCGCTTTCGTCGGCGTCGATCCTTCCCTCATGGGGACCGGGCCGGCTCCCGCCATCCAGAAGCTCCTGAAGAAGACCGGCCTTACCCTGGACGAGATCGACGTCATCGAGATCAACGAAGCCTTCGCGGCCCAAGTCCTCGCCGTCATGAAGATGCTTGGCCCGTATCTGGATTCCGACTTCTACAAGAAGCTGAACCCCAACGGCGGCGGCGTCTCCATCGGCCATCCGGAAGGCGGCACAGGCGTCCGTCTCACGATGACCGTAGCGGAGGAGCTCCGGCGCACGGGCAAGAGGCTGGGCATCTGCAGCGCCTGCATCGGCGGCGGCATGGGCGTAGCGATCCTGCTGGAGAACGCGCAGCTATAAAGGAGACGAATCCGGACTAAGCGTATAATCGAATCAACATCTTTTTCAACGAGCCTCCCCCGGCTTATCGTAGTCTGGGGAGGCGTTTTGCTCATTTTTTCATCATCTGTTGACATTTCGAAAAATATCTGTATAATTTCACTATATAACGAAAATGATATTTCGTGAAACGCGACCGTCGCGAAACGGAGGTGCATTTACCATCAATAAAAGGGACTGGATCGTCTTGGCGGTCATCGTTAACTTTGGCTACCTTAATCATAAAAGCATCATGAGCCGTACCGGCTACTCTCTGGGCCTGATCCACTCTTCATTAAAGAAACTCATGGATGAAGGCTTTATAGACGACGAGTACCAGGTGACGGAAAAAGCCAGGCGATACATGGAAGAGACGAAACCGCGCCGGGCAGTGATCCTGGCGGCGGGCATGGGCTTCCGGATGACGCCCATCAACCGGTACCCGAAAGGGCTCCTGCAGATCAACGAAGAGCCTCTCATCGAGCGCGTCATCAAGCAGCTGAAGGACGTCGGCGTCGGGGAGATCTATGCCGTGGTGGGCTATCAGATGGAGCGCCTTGAGTACCTCACCGACAAATACGGCATCAAGCTGATCTATAACTACGATTTCGCGAAAAAAGATAGCCTGCACTCGCTGCGGCTTGCCGCCGACAAGCTCTCTAACTGCTACATCATCCCGTGCAACATCTGGTTCGCGAACAATCCGTTTAATCAATACGAGTACTTCTCCTGGTACGCCATCGCCGAGCATACGGACGAGGACAGCTATGTCCGCCTGAACCGGAAGCTGGAGCTCATCCATACCGGGGACGAAGGGGCGGGCAACTCCATGATCGGGCTGTGTTACCTGAAAGAAGAGGACGCGGAGAAAGTCCGCGAACAAATCGTCCGTCTGGACCGGCAGCGGAGATATGCCCGGGAAACCTGGGAGCAGGCTTTATTCTTCGGCAATAAAATGATCACCTACGCCCGGACCATGCTGGGGCAGTCCGCTTATGAGATCAATACCTACGAGCAGCTTCGCGACCTAGACAGCGAATCCCGCAATCTGCATTCCCGGCGAATCGAGCTTATCTGCGATGTGTTTCAGACCGGGCAGGACGCCATCACCGATATATCCGGCTTGATGAAGGGCATGACCAACGACCTGATGCGCTTCTCCGTGGATGGCGACCCGTACCTCCTGCGGGTGCCCGGCGAAGGCAGCAACGAGCTTACCGACCGGCGCCAGGAGGCGGAGGTCTACGCGGCGATCAAGGGGAAGGGCTTTTCCGATAATGTCATCTTTATCTCGCCGGAAAGGGGTTTTAAAATCACCGAGTTTTGGGAAGAAGCGCGGGTCTGCGATCCGTCGGATGATAAAGACGTCGCCGCGTGCATCCGCTTCCTGCGCAACATCCACGGCATGAAGCTTGAGGTACCTCATACCTTCAACCTGGCGGAAAAGCTGGAGCTGTACGAGAGGCTCAGCGACGGGCACCTCTTCTTCTCCGACTACAACGAGACGAGGAAAAAGATCGTGCGGCTCATCGCGCTGCTGGATACGCTGGCGAAGGACGCGCGCCTCTGCCATATCGACCCGGTATCGGATAACTTCCTCTTTGTGGGCGACGAGCTGTATCTCATCGACTGGGAGTATGCCGGGATGTGCGACCCCCATATCGACTTAGCGATGTTCTGTATATATGCCAACTATGATAAGGCCGCCGTAGACCGTGTGGCGGATATTTACTATGAAGGCGCCTCCTCCGACCAGGATCGCCTCCTGATATACGCTTATGCCGCCGTCGCCGGGTTCCTGTGGGCCGTCTGGTGCGGTTATAAGGATAAAATGGGCGTCAACTTCAGCGAATACGCGATACGGCAGTACGGATACGCGAAGGAGTTCTACCGTCACGCCATGGAGCTGATGGACAAGCTCGCCCCGGCTTTGTTAAGCGGATGATCCCGCTAAGGCCGCAAAGCGTCCGGCGTAGGCTCGGCGCTTCCGGCGCTATCGTTGCACCTCGTATAACGTGACTTGACGCGGCTATCTGAAGGAAGCAGGTATAGAATATGACAAATGACAAAAACCCCATCCATGGCGAAAAGACCGGCGGCGCTTCGCTGCTGAGCCGGCTGGATCTTCCCCTGATCATCGTCCCCCTGGTCATCGTCGTCGCCCTCTGCGCGGTATTTATCTTATCGCCTGAGCAGTCGACGAGCGTCACCGACCGGATACGGGACTTCTTGGGAAACGAGCTTGGCTTCTTCTACATCGTGCTCGGATTCGGCATCGTGCTGATCACTTTGTATATCGCTTTTTCCCGCTACGGCAGCATCCGCCTTGGGAACCTGGATAAACCTCAGTACTCGGACTGGAGGTGGGCGACGATGATATTTACCGGCGTGTTTGCCGCCGATATCATCTTCTACTCCCTCATCGAGTGGGCGCTGTATGCCGGCGAGCCGCGGATCGAGCAGTTGGGCGGGATACAGGACTGGGCTTCCACCTACCCCTTATTCCACTGGGGGCCCATCCCCTGGGGGTTCTATGTGATGCTTGCCGTAGCCTTCGGCTTCATGCTTCATGCCCGGGGCAGAGATATACAGAAGTTCTCCGAAGCCTGCAGGCCTCTTTTGGGGGATAGGATCGATAAGGGCGCCGGCAAGGTGATCGATAATATCGCTATCTGCGCCCTCCTGGCCGGGACTGCGACGACCTTCTCCCTGGCTACCCCCCTTCTGGCGGCCGCTCTCAGCAGGCTCTTCGGCATACCACTGAGCCCCGTCCTTACCATCGGCGTCCTCGTCTGCATCGCCGCGGTGTATACGATATCGGTGCTGAGCGGCATCAAGGGCATCATTAAGTCGGCGGCTATCTGCACCGTACTGCTATTCTTCATGCTTGCCTATGTACTCCTTATGGGCGGGGAAGCAAGGTACATCATCGAGACTGGGGTCACCAGCCTGGGGAACCTTGCCCAGAATTTCATCGTCCTGTCTACCTGGATGGATCCCCTGCGGGAGTCCGGCGACGGGGTCAACGGCTTCGTCCAGTACTGGACGGTATTCTACTGGGCGTACTGGATGGCCTGGTGCGTAGCCACCCCCTTCTTCATCGGGATGATCAGCAAGGGGAGGACCATCAAGAATGTGATTTTCGGTACCTACGGTTATGGGATGGCAGGCACCTTCCTCGCCTTCATCATCTTCGGTAATTACGGCTTGTCGCAGCAGATGGCGGGCAAGGTGGACATCATCGGCATGGTAGCGGACGGGCGGGACATCAACCTGGGGATCATCCAGATATTTGAAACCCTGCCGCTGACGGAAATGCTGCTGGTGGTGCTCTTTGTGATGCTGGTCACGTTCTACTCCACCACATTCGACTCCCTTACCCTGGTGATATCCGCGTACTCCTATAAGCACCTGCATCCGGATCAGGAATCCGAACGACCGGTGCGCGCCTTCTGGGCCCTGATGTTTATCATCTTTCCCATCGGTTTGATTTTTGCGGAGAACTCCATCAATAGTTTGCAATCCGTATCCATCATCGCCGCTTTCCCCATCGGGCTGGTCTTCTGCCTGATCATCATCAGCTTCTTTAAAGACGCTAAGGCGTACCTGGGCGAGCAGGCGGCCGCGAAGCAAGCCGGTTTAAGCGGGCAAGCGGCGGACGGGGAATGACGATGCGTATCGATCGGTAAATTATCATAAACAATCGGGCGGAACTGTGATAAAATGCTCTTGTCATGATTCAGAAGATACGAGGGCGGCTAATCTCCTATTTCGACAGCGATATCCTTTCCGGCAGCCAGGTATGGGGTATCTTTTTCCCGCTGCTTTGGGAGCAGCTTTTCTTTGCCGTGGTGCCGATCGTCGCCACCTGGATGATCGCGGGCGAAGGGGAAACAGCGGTTTCCGCGGTTTCCATGGTCAATACATTTAACTTCATGTTTACGCAGGTGTGCATGTCTTTCGGCATGGGCGGGACGGTGATGGTAGCCCAGTATACGGGAGCGCAAAACCCCCGGCTGGCGGTGAAATCCTTACAGCAGGGCATGTCCGCGGCGACTGCTATTGGATTGGTCATTTCCCTTGTCCTGCTCCTTACCGGGAAAACCATCGTCAGCTTTTTCCTGGCGGGGGCGCCCCGGGAGGTACTTGACCTTGCCTATATCTACTTCATTGGGATCAGCATGTCCCTCCCGTTTTTTTCCCTGTACCAGGGCTTTGCCGGAGGCATGCGCGGTTGGGGCCGCACAAAGACGGCGCTTTACCTGACATTGTTTGTCAACTGTACGGAAATCGGATTATCGGCTTTGTTTGTCCTGATCCTGCGCCAGGGCGTGATCGGCATCGCCGCGGCGATCATTCTCTCCAGAGCCCTCGGCGGCGTCGTAGCCGTAGCCTATATCGCACGACACAAAGGTGAAATGAATCTCGTAGTCAAGGATTTCTTCCAACCTATATGGCCTATACTCAGGGGCTTAATCCACGTGGCTGTGCCGGTAGCGCTGGAGCAGGTCTTTTTCCACAGCGGCAAGGCATTCACGCAGCGTTATATCGCCGGCTACGGTACCACACACATGGTTGCCAACGCGGTGGCTACAGTGGTGACAAACTTTGGCATCGCGTCAAACGGAGCGTTGTCCACGGCTACCCTCACCATCGTCGGGATGGCCATCGGCAGGGAGCGGATAGACCTGGCCAGGGAATACACGCGGAAATTCGTTCGGGGCGCGTCACTGTATAATGTAATCAATATCCTCCCCATGATCCCGTTTACTATGCTGATGGTTTATCTCTATCATGTGACGCCGGAAGCAGCGAAGCTCACCTATCTGTCGGCGGGTGTCTTCTTTGGCTTCGCGCCCCTCTTCGTGGCGAGGAGCTCCATGTCCTCAAGCGCCCTCAGAGCCGGTGGCGACGCGGTGTACACTTCTACTGTCTCCCTATGCTCCATGTGGTCTGTACGGGTGCTGCTGGCGTATTTCCTTACCCGCGTCCTTGCCTGGGGCGTGGTGGGCGTCTTCGCCGCGATGGCTCTGGAGTGGGGCGTACGCGGCCTGTTGTTTACACTTCGCTTTAACGGGGACAAATGGTACCGTCATAAGCTGATCGTTCGGGAGTAACCGAGCTTTCATGAGATTCGGTCCGATATTCGCGATGGTTTGACATACCCGGCTTTACAGGAATAAGATGGCGGCGGAGTCAGAGAGATGGCGGGGGGATCATGAGTTTTACCTTATACCAAAGCGGGATACTGCACGGCTTGCCCGATAGGCTGGTCATCGAGCGGGACGGCGTCAGCCTCGGGGATTTTTTTCTGGAGCTTGCCGAACTATACGGCGAGCAAGTCCTGGAGGAGGTCCTCGACGGTGATGGCAATGTCGCCGGGGAAGCGCTGGTCATACTCAACGGCGGCGTCATCCACCCGCCTCAGGCTTTGGCGGCGAAAATCCCGCCGGGGAGCGAGCTGGTGATCTCCGCCCTCATCGCAGGCGGCTGATTTATAGCCTTATGAAAACTACAGCTAAAGCCGCGCCGCTTTGGGCTATTGGTCTAGCTTTACGAAGAATGGAGTGTATACGATGAACTTTGGCGGATACATGGGAAAAATCCTTTTCGTCGACCTGACGGATAAGACCACCCGGGAACAGGAGCTCGACGAGTCGACCTATCGCCGCTATATCGGCGGATACGGTCTGGGGGCGAGGATACTGTACGAGTTTCTCAAGCCAGGGATCGACCCTCTCGGCCCCGACAACATGATCGGCTTTGTGCCGGGGACCTTCACGGGGACGAAAGCTCACGCCGCGGGGCGCTTTCATGTAGTCGCCAAGTCGCCCCTTACCGGAGGCTGGGGGGATTCCAGCTGCGGCGGCAACTTCGGCCCCAGGCTGAAGGGCGCCGGCTACGACGGGGTATTCTTCACCGGCAGGGCGGAGAAGCCGGTATATGTCTACCTGGACGACGGGCGCGTGGAGTTTCACGACGCGGCGGACTTGTGGGGGAAAGACTCCGCCGACACGGAGGCGAGCCTCAGGGAAAAGCACGGGGGCAAATCCCTCGGCGTGATGTGCATCGGCCAGGCGGGGGAAAATCTGCTGCGCATCGCCTGCATCATCAATGACTTCGGCCGCGCGGCGGGGCGTATGGGCCTCGGCGCCGTCATGGGCTCGAAGAATCTGAAAGCCTTCGTCGCGTCGGGAGCGGGACAGGCTCGAATCATGGATCAGGAGGTCTATCAGGAGCAGCTGGACTATATGGTCCACAACATCACGAAAGAACGCACGCCCATGGCAAACCGGCTGAGCGCGACGGGCACGGCTACGGTATATGTACAGAATATATCGATCCAGGACTGCCCCGTCCAGAACTGGCGCTCCATCGGAGCCGAGAAGTATTCCTTAGATCAGGCGACGAAGATCGCCGGCCCGGCGTACGCGCCTTATGTCAAGCGGCCCTATGCCTGCGCCCAGTGCGCGGTGGCTTGCGGCGCTATCGTCGAGTTCACGGACAGCGAGGGGCGGACGCGGGAATCCCACCGGCCGGAGTATGAGACGGTGGGCGCCTTTGGGAGCCTGTGCCTCATCGACGATATACAGGCGGTGATGGAAGCCAATGAAGCTTGCAACCGTTATGGTATGGATACCATATCCACCGGCGGCACCATCGCTTTCGCCATGGAATGCTTTGAAAAAGGGCAAATCACCCGCGAAGACGCGTTAGGCGTCGATCTGAGCTGGGGGAACAAGGACGCACTGGTCCCCATCATCGAGCAGATGGCTTTCCGCAGGGGGATAGGCGCGGTGCTGGCCGACGGATCCAGGCGCGCGGCTGCCGCCCTGGGCCGCGGCGCAGAGGAGTTCGCCATACAGGCGGGCGGTATGGAGCTGCCTATGCACGACGCCCGCTGCTGGCCGGGTTTCGGCTACAGTTACGCCCTGGACCCCACGCCGGGCATCCACTGCAAAGGGCCGGTGGGCTTCATCGAGCATGGCTGGACAGACCGTCAGTTTGAGGAAACCCACAGCATGAGGCATTTAGCCGAGGACAAGTACAACTATGAAGGCAAAGGCGAGCCCCTCAAGCTGCTGAGCCATTGGTATCATTTCTTCAACGGGACCGGCCTGTGCATCTTGGGCAAGTATTGTTACTACCGCTACCCAACCCTGGAGCTTCTCCGGGCCGTCACCGGCTGGAAGGACTTCGACATGGAGGAAGCCCTCGCCGTGGGAGAGAGGGTCAATACCTTGCGCCAGCAATTCAACGTCAATGAAGGCATTACCTACGACGACTTTAAGCTTCCGGGGCGCGCCGCGGGTCTCCCGCCCCTGCACGCGGGGCCCACCGCCGGCGTTACCGTGGATATCGACAAAGTCCGGGACGACTACTATAAAGCGATGGATTGGGACGCTTCCGGCAGGCCGTCCCGCAGGGCTATCGAAAGGCTGGGGCTGCAAGAGCTGATCAAAGCGTAAGCAAACAGTGTAAGCTAAAGAGAAAGCACAAGCGAACAACAGGCGTAATATAAAGCCAGCGCCACTGCTTGTCTGACTCCCTGGACAATATCTGCAAATCATCACGTCAATCATAGAATAAAGCCTATCGGCTACGACACGACATCCTGTCGTGCTCCGCCTAATCAGACATCGTGTCTGATTTACGGCTTACCTGGTTGATTGCCGTGTGATTTAAGACGATATCGTCCAAAGTCGTCAAACAAGCGGTGGCGCTGGTCTGCGTTACGCCTGTTGTTCGCTTCTGCGCTTCCTGTTTACCGCGATGATCCACGCCACCGTCACGGCTATGCCTATGAGGCATATGCCCGACGCGATGAGGAAAGTATTGCGCATCCCGTACATGAACGCCGCTTCCTGGCCGCCCCCCGGCTCATAGCCGGTCACGTGGTAGCCCAGAACCTTGCTCATCCCCCCGTAAAGCACGGCTGTGGTAAAGGCGACGCCCAGGGTCATGCCAATATTTCGAATGCACATGCTGGCGGATCCGCCTATCCCCAGCTTATCCGGCGGGACATTTGACATGATGTGCGTGTTGTTTGGCGCGTTAAACAAGGCGTTGCCGAAGCTGATGACGCAATAGTACATGATCATCACGATGACGGGGGAATTCACGGTCAGCGTAGCCATGAGCATCAATCCCAGGAAGTTCAATATCTGGCCGGCGAGGGACAATGCGTCGCCCCTGATCTTGTCGGTGAGTATCCCGCTGACCGGCGTGACAAGCAGGACAATGACCGGCGATACGGTCATGTACAGGCCGGCGAGGCCTACCGGCGTGCCCAGCACGCCTTGCATGTAGAAGGGGATGATGATGTTGCCGAAGCCCATGGTAAACATCTGGATAAAAGCCGTCAACACATTTACGGAGAAGATTGGGTTCTTGAATAGGCCAAGATCCAGCAGGGGCATGGCTTTTTTCCTCTGCATAGCAAAAAACGCGCTGAAGGTCACCAGTGACAAAGCCAGCCCGGAGAGGATAGTAGCGCTGGTGTAGCCGGCGGCATACCCCCCCTGCATAGAGTAAAGCAGGGATACTATGGCTACAGCGTAGAGCAGCGCCCCCGGGTAGTCCATGGTCTCCCTGCGCTCGGGGGCCTTCTCCTTAGGGAAGCAGCGTAAACCCAGCAGCAGGGCCGCCAGGGTGACGGGGGCCTTAAGCAGGAACATATACTGCCAGGGCAGATAAGCGATGATCAAGCCGCCCAGGGTAGGCCCGGCAAGCAGGCCGATAGATACGGCGCCCCCGTATATGCCCATGGCGCGCCCCCGTTCGCTCTGAGGGAAGACCATGGTGATCAGGCCCTGGCTGTTTGCCATGGTGCAGCTTGTCCCGATGGCCTGCACGATACGGGCGATGACCAGCATGGAGAGGGAATTCGCCAAGCCGCCAAATACCGAACTCAAGGTATAGACGGCGACGCCGACCAGATAAAACTTCGTCTTGCCGACGATGTCCCCAAGCCTGCCGAAGAAAAGTATCAGTGTGGAAGTTGTGATCGAGTACGCGCTGACGATCCAGATGACAGCGCCGGAGGTCACCCCCAGATTCTGGCTTATCGTGGGCAACGCGATATTTAGCATGCTGCCGTCCAAGCCGTCCATGACGATTTTCATCACGATGACCGTCAATACCAACCATTTTCTTTTGTCGTTATCCACTATTTCGTCCTTTTGATTTATTTGCGCCTTTTCCCGGGCGTCGCGGGCGCGGGTTTACAGATCGACCGCCGTTGGCTCCTTGCCGCCCTCGGTGACCATGCAGGTCGCGTTCTTCAGATAGAACATGGCGACTTCGCCGGGCTTGTCCTTATATATCTCGCCAATCCGCGGATTGTTTTCAAACAGATATTTCTTTACCTCTTCGCTTTCGTCCGGTACCGCTTCGCCTACGATCCTGATCCAGTCCATGTTCTGCTTAATGGCCGCGAGGGAAACTTTCGGATTGCTTATCATCTGCTTGTACACATTCTTCGACCTTCCCATGCTGAAGTAGAACCGGCCGTTATACTCCATGTTTGAGCCGAAAGGCCGGAGCTGGGGCTGACCGTCGTCCGACGTGGCGATGAAATACACGCCCGCCTCTTTCAGAAAATCTACGCCTTTACCCATAATGCGCGCCTCCTTAATTTTTTTATCAACGCTATGTATTATACTTCTTTTTCTTGCCCGGCACAATTAATATGCTATACTTATAATATAGAACGTCGCGCCCGGCGCGGTACGTGCAATACATAAATCATGGGAGGACGAATTGACGATGAACGCGAAACCCGCGGTTAAGCCGCAATACCCCAATTTTTCTTCAGGCCCCTGCGCGAAGATCCCCGGCTTCGATCTGGCGGATTTGGAATCGGCTCCCCTGGGAAGATCCCACAGAAGCGCCCTTGGCAAAGGGAAACTGGCGGAATCCATCGAAAGGACCAAAGCGTTGCTGGAGATACCGGAAGACTATCTTGTGGGAATCGTTCCGGCTTCAGATACCGGCGCCATTGAGATGGCTATGTGGAATCTGCTGGGCGAGAGAGGGGTCGACGTCGTCTGGTTTGAGTCCTTCGGGAAGTTTTGGGCCAACGATATCGTCGACCAGCTGCGTTTAAAGGATGTGAATGTCCTGTCCGCCGGATACGGCGAGCTGCCCGATCTGTCGATGATCGATTTTGACCGCGACGTAGTCTTTACCTGGAACGGCACCACCAGCGGCGTAAAAGTACCGAACGGGGACTTTATCCCGGCGGACAGGCGGGGGCTGACCATCTGCGACGCTACCTCCGCCGTCTTTGCTATGGAGATCGACTGGAGCAAGCTGGACGTCGCCACATTTTCCTGGCAGAAGGTACTGGGCGGTGAAGCGGCCCACGGCATGCTCGTGCTGTCGCCCAGAGCTGTGGAACGCGTTAACGCCTACACGCCCCCCTGGCCGATTCCCAGGATATTTCAGCTGAAAAGCAAAGGTAAATTCGCCCTGGAGCTCTTTGAAGGCTCCACCATCAACACACCCTCCATGTTATGTAACGAGGACTACCTGAACGCTCTGGACTGGGCGGAATCCGTCGGCGGGTTGAAGAAGCTTCGGCAGATCAGCGCCGATAATTTAAAAGCCTTCGAAAGGTTCGTCGGCGGGCGCGAATGGATACGTTTTCTGGCCTCTGATCCGCGGACCGTATCGAATACAAGCGTTTGCCTGGCTCTCGATTTACCCGAGGAAAAGATCAAGAAGATCGTCAGCCTGCTGGAAGAAGAAGGAGCGGCTTATGACGTCGCCCCTTACCGCGACGCTCCGCCGGGGCTGCGCTTCTGGTGCGGCTCCACCGTACAGACAAAGGATGTGGAAATCGCGCTGGAGTGGCTGGACTGGGCCTACCACGAGGTGAAGTAAGACCGAAATGCTTGCCCAAGCAAGGTAGCCTGTGTCTGGCAAGACGACATTGCGTCGAAGCAATCAAGACACGAGATAAGCGTTTAGACGAAGCCATAAATAAATCAGGACGATTTATTAGGCGAGGTCGTCACGATGACGACTCGAAGCCGGTATGGCTGAGTATATCACGGCGACAAGGTGTTTCTTAGTATAATATAGCAGTCGTCGGTCAGACACAGGCTGCCTTGGGTCATGGGCATAGCTTAGTTAGGAGTGTTCAATGTTCATTAAATTTATCTGCTGCGACGTCTTTGCCCGTATTGCCTGCGAGCTCGTTTCCCGATCCCCCCATATCGTAGACCTGGAGTTTATCCCCATGCTGGCCCACCAGGAGCCGAAAAAGCTAAACCGCCTGATCCAGGAGAAGATCGACCAAAGCCTGAACGATTCCGGGCGTAAGTACGACGCGGTCATCCTGGGCTTCGGCTTGTGCGGCAATTCCGTCGTCGGCCTCTCCTGCGCCGTGCCCCTGGTCATCCCCCGGGCCCATGACTGCTGCACCATCCATATGGGCAGCAAGGAGGGCTTCATCGCCTCCTTCGGAAATCAGCTGAGCGCCCGCTGGTGCTCCACCGGGTACTACGAGCGGGCCCATGTGCCGAATAGCGGCTACTTCGGCCCAGATCAGCTGGAAAACTATAAGACTTCAGTGGAATACATGAAACTCGTGGATCAGTACGGCGAGGAAGACGCGGATTTCATATGGGAAACCATGCACCCGAAAATCGAAACCAACGAAGCCTACTACATCAGGATCGAGGGATACGAGCACTCGGGCGCCTATGAAGGCTTTCAGTCGAAGATCGCAGAGGCGGGCAAAGAGCTCATCACCGTCCGCGGGGATACGGCCATGCTGAAGGCGCTGGTCGATGGCGAATGGGACGAGGCCGTTTTCCTCACCGTCCCCCCCGGGAAGAAGATCGAAGGCGTATATGATATGGACCAGGTCGTCAAGTATGCCGACGGGGAATGAATAAGCGTTATGTTTAGAAAAAGCTTTAAAATGAGGATCATCATCCCCACGGTCACGATATTTGTCGTGCTGGTGGTCGCTTTGAATCTTTTTTTGTCCTTCCGGTTCTCGGCGCTTAGCGGCTTCCTCATCAACGAAAAACTGATTTCAAACACAAACAGCCTGAAGAACTATCTCGGCGACTGCGAGGCGAATTCCAGGGCGGCGGCCCTATCCATGGCTTCAAACGCCCGGGCGGTGGAGGCCATCAAAGAGCGGGACAGGAGAGAGATCCTGCGGATATTCACGCCCACCCATGATTTGTACCAGATCAGCTTCTACACCATCTGCGACGCTGATGGCTTCGTACTGGCCAGGACCTACTCCCCCGATCAGTTTGGCGACAATGTCCTGTCCCAGCACAGCTTCCGCGAAGCGTTGGCAGGCAATACGATCACCAACTTTGAAGAGGCTGCCATGGTCAAGGTTTCCCTCCGTACCGGGACGCCCGTATACGACGCGGACGGCGCGCTTGTCGGAGCGATTCTGGCCGGGGTGCGATTTGACCTGGACAGCGAGGTGGAGAGGCTCAAGGAGATATTTCATTCCGAGATCACCGTTTTTCTGGGCAGCACGAGGGTCGCCACGACGATCACGAAAAATGGCCAGAGCATAGTCGGTACCGAGCTGGATTCGCGCATAGGGGAGGTCGTCATTCAAAACCGCCGGGAGTACTCCGGCGACGCGGATATCCTCGGGGAAAAGTATAAAACGTTTTATATGCCCCTGCTCAACGCCGGCGGGGACGCTTTCGCCACGTTTTTTCTGGGCATCCCGGAGGCGGAGGTCATCAGCGCCGTCAACAGTACCATGTACGCGGGCCTGGCGCTGGGCTTCGGCGGGCTGCTGATATCTATACTTCTTTTGTATAAGTTCATTTCGTCCATCAGCAAGCCGATCACCCGGCTCTCCGGCGACATGGAGAGCATAGCCAACGGCGCCCTGGACGTGGATATCCAGGTCAAGGGCGAGGACGAGGTAGGCCTGCTGGGCGCCTCGCTGCAAAGGGTAGCCGATATCTTATATAAGCTCATCGACGATATCAACATGATGATAAGCGAGCAGCGCCAGGGCAATACGGACTATAGCCTTGACGCCAGTGAGTTTCTTGGCGACTATAAAGTGCTTGCGGAAAACATACTGGAGCTGGCGGCCCTGGGCAACCTGGATCAACTGACGGGCATACCAAACAGGCGGAGCTTTGACAATCGGCTGGAGATGGAATGGGGCAGGGCCATCCGGGATCACACGCCTATCAGCATCCTGATGATAGATGTGGATAAGTTTAAGAATTATAATGACGCCTTCGGGCATCAGCAGGGGGATGTGGCGTTGAAGACCGTAGCCAGGGTACTGAGGCAGTCCGGCAAGCGCTCCATCGACTTCGCGGCGCGCTGGGGGGGCGAGGAATTCGTCGTCCTGCTTCCGGGCACGGACGCCCAGGGCGCGGTCACCGTGGCGGAGAATATCCGCGAAGAAGTGGGGGGCACAGAGATCCCCTGCGCCGACGAGGCAGGGGCAAAGGTGACCATCAGCGTGGGGGTCAACACCCAGACGCCTACGTCAAACAGCTTGATGAGCGGTTTTATCTCCGGCGCCGACGCCGCCCTTTATCAGGCAAAGGGTACGGGCCGCAACCGGGTTTGCCTCCACGACGGAAGGCTGTAGCGGAGAGACGCCGTAGCGAAGGAATGCCGCTGGTGTTATTTCAAGTCAGCTGATCATCCGCGATACCATTCTGCCGCCACTTCGCGAATAGGTTCACCAGGCCTTCTTCCAGAGAGGTCTGGGTGAAGCTGATATCGACGACGCCTTCCATATCCGCAAGCTCCCGGAGCAGCTTGCGCGTATCCTGATAGTCGATTTCCCTCCGGGAGCCGTCGCTGAAGCTGACCAGCGCCCGCTTCGTGTTGCCTAGTTCGCCGCGCAGGGAAGCGAAATCTCCGTCAAAGGTTATTCGCCCGCCGGAGATGAGCAGTATGCGCCTCGCCATCTCCTCCAGATCGTCCATATCGTGGCTGGTGACGATTATCGTCGTGCCGTCGCGTTTGTTGAGCTCCTTAAGAAATCCGATCATCTGCCGCTTTGCCATGACGTCCAGGCCCAGGGTGGGCTCGTCCAGAAGGATGAGCATGGGGCTGTGAAGCAGCAGCATGGCCAGGTCGGCCCGCATCCGCTGGCCCAGGCTGAGCTCCCGGGCGAAGGTTTTCAGCAGGTCGCCGATATCCAGCAGTTCCGTCACTACATCGAGATTTCGCTTATACATGTCGTCGGGGATGTCCCAGACGACTTTTTTCCATTCGAAGCTTTGGATGACGGGATGATCCCACCAAAGCTCGGTGCGGTTGCCGAACAATACCCCCAGATACTTCATGAGGGCGTGGCGCTGCTTTTGGGGCGACATGGACAAGACGGATATTTCCCCGGAGGAAGGCAGAAGCATGCCTGACAATACTTTCATCGTCGTGCTTTTTCCCGCGCCGTTTGGCCCGGCATAGGCGACAAATTCGCCTTTACCGACTTGAAAGGATAGATCGTCCAGGGCGGTGATGACGCGCTTCTCGGGCTTCAGCAGGTTTCGCAGAAGGCCCCGGCCCGTATTGTCCCGCTGCCACTGGGTGAAGACTTTCGTGACGCCGCTTACGCTAACGGCGGAATCCGTATGGGACATATCTGTTTGCGCCTTTCCGGACATAGTAGTTCAATCCTCTTTTGAATACATACCCCGCGATGAGGGTGATGAAGAGCGCGAAAAGCATAGGATAGTAGGGGCTGAGGTTCAGCGGCGGCTTACCCAGCAGGCAGAGGGAGGGGAACCAGGCGACGAGCCCTTCCGGCAGGATCGTCAGCAGCGGTATCTGGATGAAAGCCGGCATGCCGGATAAAGGGAAGGTGCTGATCAGCCAGGCGTCTTCGATGGCCGTATTGGAGATTTCCTCCATCGCCACAGGGGCGTAAAACGCCATGCTTGAGACGAGATACGAACGCGCCACGATGATGGTCATGGTCGTCAGCAGATACGCGATCAGGGCAACGACCCATAGAAATGATATCCGCAAGCGGAGCCTGCTTACCGCAATAGCCATCAGCGCGACGCCGACGAGCATTTTCCCGCTGGTGAAAGGCGAGAATCCGTTGGTGGCTAACTGGACGCCCAGAGGCAAAGGTTGGATGAATAAATGCTCAAGCTGGCCCCGGCCGATGATCCTGCTGATATGGATATTGTTTCCCGTGCCAAATGTGGTGAAAATCCCCGAAACCAGCGTGGAGTACGCCATCATAAACAGCACTTCATCCGCGCTCATACCGCCGATACCGTTGAACCGCGCGGCGATGAGAAATATCCCCGCTACCGTACCCAGATTGCTGATGATATCGCCGAGGACGCCGATCATAGCGAACTTCGTATCCCTGAGCAGCCAAACCAAATCCATTTTCGCTGAGATAGCCAGCAGCCTGAGTACGCGCCTTAACGTGATTTTATCCGCCATAACTCACCATGCCTTCCTGGGATTTTCTCCAGATGAGCAGCGCGGCAGGCCACAGGATCAGGTTCCATAAAATTTGCAGCGCGATGGTTTCCCCGGCGTCAGCGGCGCCGACGAAGATGGACAGGGGCGACCCGCCAAGGCAGGCGAAAGGCTGGTATTTCATCACATCCGCGAGGCCGAAAGGCAGCAGCCTTATGGGGATGATGGTGCCGGAAAACACCATCGCTATCGCCACGCGCGTGCGGTCTACCAGCCAGTTCATATTCCGCAGCTTGATGGACAGGCAGGCAAAGAGGAAGTCTACGGCAAAGCCCAGGGTGACGCATAGAAGCAGGCTGACGATAAATAAAGGCGACACAGGGATCAGCCGGACGCCGAATAAGGGCGCCATCAGGGCCATGGGCAGCGAAAACATCAGCAGCATGGGCGCCCAGCGGCCCGCGGTCTGGGCGGCGAGTTGTCCGAATACGGACAATGGGCGGCCGTACAGCTTGAGGAGGACGCCGTCGGAGAGCCATCCCGTAGCGGTTGTCTTGATCACCAGCATATCGGCCAGAAGTGCGCTGACATAGGTATAAGTCAGCATCTGCTCAAGGCTCATGCCCACGTCCGCCCCGGAGGACATCACCACCCGCCACAGGTAAACCAGGGGGATGAGGGTAAAGACTTTGATCAGTATATCGGGAAACAGATAGGCAACGCCGCCGTTTGTCCGCTCAAGGGCGGCCATCCGGGCGGTTTTCATATATTTGTACAACATTATGGAATCACCGGGCCTGGCGAATCCACGACAGGTGCGAGGTCGCTCAAGTCCCACACAAAAATATTCGAGAAGCGGCGGCCCTCTTTGTACAGATCGTGCCACTCCGGCAAACGGGCGACGCGAAGCAACCGCGCGCCGAGTTTTTCGCAAACCCGCATCGAAGCGGTATTCGTTTGATTGTTGGTGATATATAACTTAACCATACCGTGGGCTTTCGCCACAGGCGCGACTAGACGGCAAGCGCGTCCGGCATAACCGTTGCCCCGGTGTTTTTCGTCGACATTGTACCCGATTTGCCCGCCATAGTATAAGCTATCCGGGTAACCGATCCTTAAATCGATATCGCCGATCGTTTCGCTTCCCTTACATATAATAAATTTATATCCCGGAACCCACTTCTTCGTATCGTCCCCCGGCGTTTTATTTGTGTTTACCAGATGGATCACGCCGTCGGTCAGTTCGGGTACGTCGATAAAACCGTCGAAGACTACTGGCAGGGAACGGTAATCGGTGATCTCCTTTTTCGTTTCCCACTCGTCGGCTAGTATGGCGTACGAATACTCGTCGCCGTACTCTTTATCGGATGGCGCGCGGCGGCGGCTTTCGATAAACGTCCCCTCCCGCCTCATGCCGATATTCTCCATTACCCGGTAGGAGCCGTAGTTCTCAGTAGAGCAGTGTGCCAGGACACGGTGAAGGCCCAGATCTTGAAAGCCAAATTCCAGCAGCGCGTTTCCCATCTCCGTACCGAGGCCCTGCTTCCAATAGTCCCGGTGCAGTATCCAGCCGACTTCCCCTTCGTCGCCTTCCGCCGCCACGGTGATATTGCACGAGCCAACGAGCCTGTCGGTTTTTTTTAGTACGGCGGCAAACACATAAAACGTACAGGGCTTCTCCTCCGCGTCGATTATCGCCAGACTGATGAAATCCCGCGTTTCCTTCTCCGAATTCGGCCCCCATATCATATAGGTCACATTTTCCGGGTCGCTGGCATAGCTATGAACCGCGGCAAAATCGTCTTTCTTGAATTTTCGCAGGATCAGCCGTTCCGTCTCAAGGGTCTTCATCGTTTTGTCTCCTCCCCGTCATTGCCTATACGATACTATCATCGTCGCGGTAAAACAAGTGCTTTCTACAGAATTATCCCGCGCCGCTTATATGATGCGAGAAAATATGGTAGAATCCAACTAGGAGGCGATACTGATGAAGAAAGACCTTGGAGCAAAAACGATACTATTTCCCACGCCGGTATTAGTCGTAGCGACTTATGACGGTCAGGGCAAGGCAAATGCCATGACCGCCGCCTGGGGAGGGATCTGCTGTTCGGATCCGCCCTGCGTGACGGTTTCCGTGCGCAAAGCGAGGCATACATACGATAGCCTCATGGAAAGAAAGGCGTATACAGTCAACATACCCGGTAAAGGACACGCGTGGGAAGCCGATTACCTCGGCGTCGCGTCGGGCAAAGACGAAGACAAATTCGCGGCAGCCGGGTTGACGGCGGTGAAGAGCGGCTTTGTAGACGCCCCATACATCGAGGAGTTTCCTTTGATCCTGGAGTGCAAAGTCGTCCACATCGCCGACCTGGGCGCCCATACGCAATTTGTAGGCGAGATCATGAACGTGAAGGCGGACGCGGCGATGATGGAAAACGACCGGCTGCCACTGATCGAACAGATCATGCCCCTTATATTCGCGCCAAGCAGCGGCAACTACTACACGATAGGCGAAGAGATCGGCAAAGCCTTTTCCGCCGGCAAGGAGAAGAAACTTACTTAAAAATGAGTTACTGCTCGAGGTGCTGGGGACAGGGCTATACCTGCTCAGCGACTGCTTTTTGCAATGTCGCTGAGCAGGTATAGCCCTGTCCCCAGCACCCCGAGCAGTAACAACAATGACATTTGTCACGTATACTTATGCCCCGCGGCACTTCACGGCGCCGTGGGGTTTTGCTATATTGGCGGCAGAACATAGACGGCTTGGCAAACAGCGGAATCCGCGCAAAGCCGGAAAACTACACAGGAGGGCATACAACATGATCGCATCCATGACAAACATCGTAAAGCGCTACCGGGCTCATACGGCTCTGGATCATTTGGACTTAGCTATCCGCGAAGGGGAAACTCTGGGGCTGCTGGGCCCCAACGGCGCCGGTAAGACCACCGCCATCCGGGTGCTGACAGGCCTCACCGGCGTCGACGCCGGAGAGGTGCGGCTCTTCGACAGCGATACGCCCGTGACCGCCTCCGCCGTGAAAAGGCGCATCGGCCTGGTGCCCCAAGATCTGGCTCTCTACGAGACTCTCTCGGCCCGGGACAATTTATCCTACTTCGGGCGGCTCTACGGCGTCACCGGCGCGGCGCTGAAAGCCCGGGTGGGCGAAGTGCTGGACGTGCTGGGGCTCTCCGACGTGGCCGGCAAATCCCCGAAGAAATACTCAGGCGGCATGAAGCGCCGGCTCAATATCGGCTGCGCCATCATCCATAAGCCGGAGCTGCTCATCCTGGACGAGCCTACCGTAGGCATCGACCCTCAGTCCCGTAACCATATCCTTGATTTTGTGGAGGAGATGAACCGGCAGGGCACTACGGTACTGTATACCTCCCACTACATGGAAGAGGTCGAGCGGGTCTGCTCCCGGGTACTCATCATGGATACCGGGCGCGTCATCGCCGAAGGCAGCGTAGAAGAACTGACCCGTACGTCGCTCTTCGAGGAGACGGTCACTTTGGAAGTGCGGGATCCGGCGCCGGCTTTGGCGGAAGGGATCGGCAAGGTGCAGGGCGTGCTGCGCTGCGAGGTTGAGGGGCGCTTGCTGACGGTGACCAGTACGGCAGGTTCGCAAAATCTGGCTCGCATCCTGGAAAACGCCTCTCCTTATACGATACTGGGGGCCTCCGCGAAACGCCCTACCCTGGAGGACGCCTTCCTTGCCCTCACCGGGAAAAAACTCAGAGACGGGAGTGAAAACGAATGACCGCCTTTATCGCTACATTCTGGATGGGGTTTAAATTCCTGTGGAGAAACCCGGTGAACATCGCCATTCTGGTTTGTTTTCCCATCATCATCATCCTGATACTGGGAAATGCCCTTGCCGCGTATATCTCTCCCGATACAGACCTGGCCCCAGCCCCCATAGCTGTCGCCTCCGATCCGGACGGCACGTTGGGAATGTTCCTCCAAACGGAAGATATATCCCGTTTCCTGGATATTACTTTCACAAACCGGGAAGGCGCCGAACAAATGGCGGCGGATGAAACCGTCATCGCGGCGATTTTCGAAGACCGGGGCGATATCTCGATCGTCCGCCCCGGCGTCGGCGGGCTGCATACGCAACTGGTTTTATCCATTATCGATTCCTATAAACAAATCGGCTCGGCGGCAACGATAGCCGCGATGAGCGGTAAAGACATATACGCCTTACTGGATATGGAAGTCAACGTCCGGGACGTCCCCTTAGGCACGAGGATACCGGAAGCGATGGATTATTACGCGGTGACCATGCTCGTGATGATTTTGCTGTATACAGGGATGAACGGAATGGATTTGTTCAGCAAGGGTTTGCTGAGCGATATGGGCAACCGCAACCGTTTGTCGCCGATTTCCAAACCGGCGCTGATCGGCGGCTTGCTCGCCGCGTCCACCGTCACGAGCTATCTGCAGGGCATGGCCACATTCATCTTTACCGGCGCGGTATACGGCGTCTACTGGGGGGAGCGCATTCCGCTGGTATTACTGACCCTCTTTGCTTTCGTGCTGTTTTCTCAATCCCTGTGTGTATTTCTGGTTATGGCTTTACGCAATCAAGGCGTGGTATCCGCGATCGCTCAGGTGTTCTTCTGGACGTCTACCTTCGTGTCGAACGGATACATGAAAATCGACTTCGGCGCGATGGATAAAGTCTTTCAATACGCGCCAAACGCCATGGCGCATACCATAATCTTCGGCGCTATCTTCGGTGGCAACGAGATGAAAATGACGGTTTTCCTTATCGCTCTTTTCGGTATCAGCGCGGTTCTGTTTGTCCTGGCGTTCCTGTGCGGAAGGAGGAGATTGGCATGACAATATTTCACACAACATTGAAACGAATCATCAAGCAGCCGGCCAACTGGGTTTTTGTCCTGATTTTCCCGGTCGTCTTCACCATATTGATCTCGTTCACGATAACAGGCGATTCCGTGGCAAATGACGACGTCACCGCGGGCATGCGTTTCGGCGTTGTCGACAGGGACGACAGCGTGCTGTCCAGAACCCTTGTGGAGCAGCTTGAAAAACGATATACTATACAAGGGCTTAAGGAGGAAGACGTCTCCGCGGCTCTCACTGACTCGGAGATCCCCTGGGCGCTGATCATCCGGGAAGGATATGAGCGGGATATACTGGCCGGACGTTCGCCGGCGCTTGAAGGCTATTCCCTGACCGTATCCGACGTATCAGCCCTGGGTAATGTATCCGCGCAAAACATCACCCGCGCCTTGTTGCTGCTGGGGACGAACGACCCCCTGGCGCTGGCTGCCTGGGAGGAAGCCTCGCTTGTGGATGTGACGGCGCTGCCCGCGGACAACTGGGAGACAGCGGCGCAATGGTTCGGGTTCTACGGATTCGTCTCGGTGTTTACGGCGTATTTCGTCATCAAGACCTTGATTGACGACAAGCGGGGTGGTATGCCGGCGCGTCTGGGCGTCCTGCCTCAGTCTACGAGAAGTATTCTGACACAAGGCGTATTGGCGGCTTTTCTTATGACTGAGATCTCCGTTATACTGCTTTTGCTCGTTTTGCAGGCATTGATGGGGACTGTGGCTAATCCCGCTCATCTTATGCTTCTTCTGAGCCTATACAACCTTTTCGCGGTTGGTATGGTGCTGGCTATCGTGTCTTTCCTGAAGGATCTGGGAGCGGTATCGGTGGCAATGTCTATGCTGACTACAGTATTCGCCATGCTGGGCGGTTTGTTTTGGCCATTAGACTTGGTGCCGGAATTCATGCGGCGGCTGGCCTGGTTCTCGCCGGGCTACTGGCTGGCCAGGGGCCTCGCGAATATCCGTGAGATCACTTTCGAAGGCTTTGTTATGCCTATCCTTTTCCTCGCCGTTTTTACCGCTGTGGTTCTGCTGATCAGCGGGTTCGGAAAGATACAACAGATGGAAGACTGAAGAGCGCGTCCTGTCGAGGTTGCATGATGAAGCGTTACGCCGTATACGCCCGTATGGGCGCGGGGATCGTATTGATCGTATGTTGGGGGCTGGTAGACAGCCCCCTTTCCGGCGTCGTATACATTCTCGCCCTTGCCGCGCTCTCCGCTGTCCGGTATCGCTTCGCCCCTTACCGGTGGCTGGGCGCCGTAGAAGCCGCTATCTGCCTGGGTTACGCCTTCCTGTGGCAACCCGCGCTGCTGGGCTTGTGGCTGCCGGTCTTCGGCCTGCTGGAAGACAGATGGGAGGCCTTGGAGAGCGAATTGCTGCAAAAGGGCTTCGAGGATAGAAGCGAGCGCCTGAAGCTGGAAGCCTCCCGGGAAGCTTCCGCCCGGGAGATGCGAAATGCCGCGCGGCTTGCCGAGATGACGGAGCGATCGCGCATTGCCCAGGACATACACGACCATGCGGGCCATGAGCTCTCCGGCGCGTCTATCGCGCTGCAGACGGCGATCCGGCTGTATGAGAAAGGCGACCCCCGGGCAGGCGAGCTGCTTACGCAGAGCGCGGCGAGGCTGGAGGCGGCGTCGGAGCACTTGCGGGAGGCGGTACACAACCTGAAGCCGGCGCGGGTGGCGGGGGTCGAGACGCTGGTGGAGCTGTGCGAGGCTTTCGCTTTCTGCCCGGTACAGTTTTCCGCGGCGGGCGACCTCGCGGGCAGCCCGTATTGGGAGCTGCTTACCGCAAACTTGAAGGAAGCCCTGACCAACGTATCCCGCCACTCCAACGCGACGAGGGTCACGGTCAGGCTGGACGGCAACGCCGACTACATCCGTATGCGGGTCGCCGACAACGGAAGTTTTGCGGGAGCAGGCTCCACGGGGGCAGGCTCCACGGGGACTGGCGCGCTGGGGCTGGGCTTATCCGGCATACGGGAGCGCGTCAGAGCTGTCGGCGGGACGCTTACCGTCGGCATAGACAATGGCTTCACGGTGGTGACGGTACTGCCGAAAATAAACGAATAGCGCCGTAGCCAGAAGCAGATCCACAACTAAGTGACGCTATGTGACGCTGGAGGAGCATATGAATTTATTGGTAGTTGACGACGACGGCCTGATCCGGGACAGCCTGAAGCTGCTGCTTGAGATGGAGGATGGCTGGACGGTTCGCACAGCCCCGGACGGGGAAGCCGCGTTCCGGGCGTGCGCGGAAGCTCAGCCGGATATCATCCTCATGGACGTCCGCATGCCCGTTTGCGACGGTGTGGAGGCGACCCGCCGCATCAAGGAAGCATATCCGTTGGTAAAGATCGTTATGCTCACGACCTTTACCGACGACGGATATATCGCTTCAGCTATCGGCGCCGGCGCGGAAGGCTACCTGCTCAAAAGTACTCCCGCCGACGGCATCGTCGAGCGCATCCGCGCCGTGGAAAAAGGCGCGATGGTGTTCGACAAAGGCGTGGGATTATCCGCGAAAAAAACCGCGCCCCTGTCCTTCGGCGAGCTGACGGAGCGCGAAAATGAAGTGCTGTCTTTGGTTGCGGCAGGCCTGTCCAACAATGAGATAGCGGCGAAGCTCTTCCTTTCCCAGGGTACGATCCGCAATACGGTGTCGGCCATACTGGACAAGCTGGAACTGCGGGACAGGACGCAGCTGGCTGTGTACTACTGGAAAGCCGCCCAGGACTAACGCTCCATGTTTCGTCACATAACGTCAATCTCCGCGCTTAGCGTCGCCGCTCTTGATTATTCGCTGGCTTATTGATACAATCATGCTTAACGAATCCAAAATACCCGAATACAGGCAAGGGGGCCAATATTAATGAAAATACTATTATTCGGCGGTTTCCTCGGTTCAGGCAAAACCACCATTATCCGCGCCTTTATCGACGCCATCCAGTCCGGCGACCATGGTACCATCGCCATCATCGAAAATGAGATCGGCGAAGTGGGCATCGACGACGTCCTGCTGCGCGACAGCAGCGTAGAGGTCAAGCCGATATTCGGCGGCTGTGTCTGCTGCGAGATCACAGGCAGCCTGATCGGCGCGGTGGACGAGATCTCGAAGATGATCGATCCCGAGTGGCTGATCATCGAGCTCACCGGCGCGGCAGAGCTTTCTAACGTAAAGGAACTGCTGGAAGGCTTCACGAGAGTCGTCTCTAAGGTGGCGGCAATCTCTGTGGTGGATGGCAGCCGATGGGCGAAATTCTCGAAAATCGGGCAGTTTTTCTTCGAGCAGATCATGAGCGGCGATATCGCTATCCTGAACAAAGCCGACCTCTGCCCCGATCCGAAAGAGATCGAGAGAAATATCAAGGAGCTTACCGGCCTGCCCGAGGTCGTCCACATGTCCGCGGACAAAGACAGAGTCGCCGACTGCGCGGAGATACTGGAAGCCTTTTACCATCTCAAGGGCGACGACCATGACCACGACCATGACCACGACCATGATGAGCATGACCATGAGCATGAGCATGAACACGACGACGACCATGAGCATGATGACGACGATCACGATCACGACGGCGAGCACGAGCACGACCATGAGCATGAGCGCATCATCGGCGCCTATGCGCGAAACTATACCGTGCTGAAGGAAAAAGCCGCGGATAAGGCAACCCTGGTAGAGGAGCTTACTAAGCTTTTCGTGGAAATCGGCGAATTGCTCAAGCAAGACGACATCATCTACGGCCATGTGAAGGGCTTGCTGCTGGAATCTGAGAACAGTTATGTACGTTTCTCCCTTACCCGCCCCGGCTTCCCTGAGATATTGACGTCCGGCGGTTGGATCACCGCGGCCGGCGCCGATCCCATCGCGTTTACGCTGAATGTGAACGATATCAACCACTCCGAGGATGAGATAGCGGCTATGGTCGGCCCTTGCCTGGCGCGGTACGAAATCCTTTTTAACAAGGAATAAAGGAGATAAAGCAATATGACGATCGGCGACACTTATTCAACCGGCTCGCCTGAATATTTCCTACCGATACCCGACCTGGGCATGGCTCTTGAGCGTATCGGCCTTGATCCGGGCGGCGACTACTCCCCCAACCTGGAAAATCTCCGAAAAATCATGCTGGCCCATATGATGACGGTGCCTTATGAAACGCTGGACTGCTGTGACTATAAGCGCCATGTGGACTTCGCCCCTGAGCACCTCTTCGAGAAGTTTGTATTGAACCGGCGGGGGGGTTACTGCTATGAGATCAACGGCTTCTTCATGTCCATCATCGAAGCCCTGGGTTACGACTGCTACGCTTTAGCGGGGCGTCTGCTCTTCGGGCAGCCGGTTTACAACCTGATGGGCCATCGCACGACCATCGTCACCATCGGCGACAGGCGGTATCTCTGCGACGTAGGGTATGGCGCGGGCTGCGCCGAGGGGCCCGTGGACATAGATGAGCCGGGCATACAGGACGTCCTGGGCTACCGGTTTTCCATCCGACACCATGAGGGGGCGCAGTTTGGCGACATCACCCTGGTCAAGCACGCCGACGACGGCACGGAGTCGGATTTCTATAGCGCTTATCTGAAGCCGCACACGCTGCTGGAGTTTATCGCCACGAATGAGCTTACGCAGAAAAGCGACCGCCGGGTCTGCCGCCTGCGCACGGAGACCGGCAGCATGGCTGTGGACGGGACGATTTTCCGGCGCAAGGTGAACGGCGAGGTTTTTGAGACGGAGATCACTAGCTATCCCCAGCTATATAAGATACTCACCGAAGAGTTCCATATGATCGTTCCGCGCTACTCCTTCAGCAAGACCTGGCCCCGGGAGCTCGCCTGGGGCGACCGGCTGTAAGGCCGGAAAGCGGTTTTCTTGCATACATATGAGAATTGGCACATAATGATAAAAACGGAGCAGTTGTCGCTGCTCCGCCTTTATATTATCTGCCTTTGTTATCCCTGTGTCACACGCCCGCCGGATTCTGCTCGCGTAATACGCGCAGCTCGTCTTCGGTGGGCTCGGGGGTCACCGGGAGATTGTCCCGGATGATGACGTCAAAGCCGGTGTTCTCTTTCAACTGCTCGATGGTGACGCCGGGATGGAGGGATACGACCTCAAGCTCGCCGGACTCCGCGCCCGTCTCCATCACGCACAGGTTGGTGAATACGGTGACGCCTTCCGTCCTGGGTAGTCCCGCCTCTTCTCTTGACTTCTTCCCTTTGTAGCAGCCCACCGACGTCACCCAGTCCACATGTTCGACGAATTTGCGCTTCTCATGGCGCATGATGACGAACACATGCTTGCTGAAGGTGGCGATATCCGCGGCGCCGCCGCTTCCGGTCAGATGCTTGACGCCGTTGGCGTCCTTTACCAGGGACGAATTCAAGTTGGCGTAGCGATCCAGCTGGAGGCTGCCGAGAAAGCCGATATCGCAGACGCCCTTCTGCAGGATCTCGCCCAGGGTACCCATTAAGCCGGTGAATGAGTCATTCCCGTACCACAGCCGGGGATCGGCTATACCGACGCCCGAGTCGATGGGCTGGGGATTGACCACCCCTACCTCGTAAAACATGGTCAGATCCGGGGCGTGGGTGGCTTTTGCGAGGAAAGAAGCGATCTGGGGCAAACCTAGCCCCACGGCTACGATCATGCCGTTTTGCAGCCTTCGCGCGGCGGTGACCGCCATTAGTTCATTCGTCGAATACTCTGCCATTACTGATGACCGCCTCCTCCCTTTACATACCCGTAAGCCGGATCCGCCCGGAGGGCGTTCATCCTTGCCAGGCCGCCCCATTTCTCCAGGAGCTCGTTGTGGTCCTTCGTGCCGAGTATGTATTCGTTCAGATACTCGTCGAAGGTCTCCTGCTTCTGGTTGACCTTGGCGTAGTGGGTCAGGGCTTCGGCGTCGTAGTCGTACTCCTTGTATACCGCCGCCGGAAACGCCCCATAAGGGACGATGGCCACGGCGTAAGTGTAGACGCCGGGGATGGTGACTTTGTCCTGATTGTTTTTCACATACTGGTTGGAAACCAGCCTGTCCGCGGTGACGATAAGCTTTTTGCCGGCCTTGGCTGTCTCCAGATCCCAGACAGGGCCCTCGATGAGCACGTTGCCCAGTTCGTCCGCGGCTTGGGCGTGGATGCAGACATACTCCGGCTGGAGCTTCTTCAGGAATACGTACCGTTCCCCGTCGAAGGGCGACTCGCCGATGTATACGCTGTCTTCCTTATCGGCAAGTAGCTTCTCCAGCATATCCGTCCCCAACAAAGTCTTCGTGGGGATGAAGGGGACGCCCATCGTGCCCGCCGTCATACGGAGAGCCATGGAGAGGTTGCTGAACTCCTTGATGTTGTACCTGCCCTGCTCGATGGCTTCGTTTACCCGGCTCAGCCTTCCGAAGTGATCCAGCGAACCGCCGCCGTACGCGTAGGACTTCACGCAACCCGCGCCCACCAGGAGATCCGACTCCATGTTGCCGGATACGCTGGTCAGCTCGATCTCCTTTTTCCCCTGGCGGATGAGTTCCGCGGCGAAGGCCATGCAGCAGCGGTTGATGATGAAGCCGCCCAGCCCGATCTCCGCGCCCCGGTCAGGTATCTCCCGGACGATATCGGAAAGCTCCCTGATCTTATTCAACGGCGATCACCCCTCAAACTTCTCTAATACTTCCGCCGTCCCCATCTTGCCCATGCCGACGATGCAGACGTTGCCGTCCCTCTGGATGGGGAGCAGCTCGGGGCCGAGGCCGCTGACGATCTCTTCCGCGCGCATGATCACATTGGCGATGGGGCAGCTCAGGGGCTGCTGATCGATGACGACGTTGACGAAAGTCGCCTGCTTGTCCATGAACTTGTCCCGCACCTGGATAAAAGCGCAGTCTTTGACCTTCATGTCGATGGTGAACTCGTTCTCCGAAAGCTCGATATCCGAGCAGAACCCTTCCTTCTTGAGGTACTCAACGATCTCTTTCTTATCGGAAGGGTTTTTCAGATTCTTGCCGATAAAGTCCGCGCCGACCATGGTCAGGCGGTAGCGGGCGCCTTTTCCGCGTTCGTTCCAGAATTCCTTCTGTATCTCAAAAAGCAGGGAATCTTTAAAATCGCCCAATACGCTCATGATTATTCCTCCTCTTTATAGTATGCGTCGCCGTATTTTTCGGAATAAACGATGTCCGACAGCTTATTGCGCGGCCTGGCATTGGGGTAGCGCCCCGCCGGCTCGCCGATGGAGATGATGCTGATGGTCTTATAGTCCTCGGGGATGCCAAAGTATTCGTTCAGCTTGATCTCGTCGCGGATATCGATGCAGGGGGCGACAAGCCAGCAGGCGCCAAGGCCCGCGGCGGTCACGGCAAGCAGGATATGCTCGATGGCTGCCGACGTGTCGAAGGGCAGATCCCAGACTTCCTTTCTGCCGGTGATGATGACGATGACGTCGGACTGGGATACAAAGGCCGATACCTCGCCGGATGTAAGCTTCGCGAAAGCTCTCCTTCTCTTCTCCTCGTCCTGAAGGGTCTCGAAACGCTTCTGCATTTGTTTGCTTAAGAACTCGCCGGTGAAGCGGCGGCCGCTGCCTCTCTTGGAAATCATGGAGAGGAATTCTTTATTCTTCTCATCCCTTACTACGATAAATTTCCACGGCTGCGCGTTTTCGCCGGAAGGGGCCCAGCGGGCGCTTTCGAGAATCATCTCCAGATCCTCTTCAGACACCTTGGTCGGCGTATATGCCCTTACGCTTCGGCGCAAATCGACGACTTCCATAAATGCATCTTTTGCAGCTTCTTTATTCAAGTCTGCGAATGCGGCTCCTGGTCTTGGCTCCATGTAACAATCCTCCTTAATCATGATCGATTTCAACTACACATTCCGCGTTCGGAACGCGTTTTCATTATATAGTACGCGAAAAAAAAAGTAAATCAGTTTTTTGTCCCGCCGCTTAAATGGGCTTGAGTTTTTGAAATGTATAGTGTACAATGAGTTAGTCTAACGATAAATCGTAATGATTAGCAACAATTATTGGAGGGAACGGAATGACAATTACGGAGAAAGAAAACCTGCTGCGTCTGGTCAGCGGGCAGGAACCCGCTTGGGTGCCGCGTAAGGGCATGATACCCTATGCCGACGTGGATCCCGAGCACCACAGCCCACCCAGCAAGGGAGCGTTTCCCGCGCTATTTCCACCTAAGCCCACTGACAACGGCGGTCGCGTCGACATGTTTGGCGTGGAGTATGAAGCCACCGACAGTACCGGCGGCCTCGCGCTCCCTATGCCGAACAAGTTCATCCTGGACGATATCACGAAGTGGCGGGACGTCATCAAGGTGCCCAGTCTCGAAGGGATCGACTGGGAAGCCGTGGCCAAGAAAGCCGTCGAGCACATCGACCGGCGCGACACCTGCGTGGACATGGGGACCCATGTGGGTTATTTCCAGCACCTGATGAACTTTATGGGCTTTACCGAAGGCCTTTGCGCCCTGCAGGAGGAGCCGGAGGAAGTCATGGCGCTCTACGACTATCTGGCTGATTTCTATGATACGATCGCTTTGAATCTTATCGACTACATCAAGCCCGATTTCTTCGGTATCACGGATGATACAGCCACCGCGCGCAGTCCGTTCATCTCCGTAGAGATGTATAAGGATATCGTCAAGCCATACCATGCCCGCTTAGGCAAGATCGCCCAGGATCGCGGCATCCCCGTAGAGATGCACAATTGCGGCCGCTGCGAGGACGTCATCGACGACTGGATCGAGTTCGGCGTGAAGATATGGAACCCTGCTCAGATCATGAACGATCTGGTGGGCATCAAGAAGAAGTATGGCAATAGTTTGATCCTCACCGGCTGCTGGGATTCCCAGGGACCTCCCGGATGGCCCGGCACTGAGGAAGAAGTAGTCCGCCAGGCTGTGCGCGACTGCATCGACACTTACGCCCCGGGCGGCGGCTTCTGCTTCTGGGCGTCCCTGTACGGCTCGAAGGAAAATGAAGCGCAAGCCAGGAAGCATGCTTTCTGGATCACCGACGAGTACAATAAGTACGGACGAACCTTCTATCAGAAGCAAGGTTGACCTGCCACCTCTACTTTATATCGAAAGGAAAGTTAAGCGCATTATGATTATCATCGGAGAAAAGCTCAACGGTTCAATCCCAGGCATGGCGAAAGCGATCGAGGCGAAAGACGAAGCCAGGATCAAAGAGCTTGCCCGGATGCAGACGGCGGCGGGCGCGGACTATCTTGACGTCTGCGCTTCGGTACAGGTGGATCAGGAAGTCGATACATTGAAGTGGATCCTGGACTTAGTTCAGGGCGCCAGCGACCTGCCCATCTGCCTGGATAGCCCCAGCGCGGAAACTCTTGTAAAAGCCTTGCCTTTTTGCCAAAGAACAGGTATAGTTAATTCAGTCTCAGGCGAAGGCAACAAAATCGACCTTATCTTCCCCGCCATCGCCAATACGGAATGGGGCTGCGTGGCTCTTTTATGCGACGACAGAGGTATACCCAAGTCAGTAGAGCAGCGGATGGAGATTTTCGAGGCTATCATGAAGAGGGCCAAGGAGTTCAACATCGCCCCCAGCCGCCTTTACATCGACCCTCTGGTCATCACCCTTTCCACCGACGAGACCGCCCTCACCGTATTTGCCGAGTGTACCCGGCAGATCAAGGCGTTGTACCCCGAGATCCATATCACCAGCGGGCTTTCCAATATATCCTTCGGTTTGCCCGCCCGCAAGCTGATCAACATGGCATTTATGGTTCTGGCGGTGGGCGCGGGTATGGACAGCGCCATCGTCGATCCCACCAACCGTGATATGCTTGGGTTGATATACGCCACCGAAGCTCTGATGGAGAGAGACGAGTACTGCCTCGAATTCATCGGCGCGTATAAAGAAGGCCGCATAGGGCCCCCCCTTGAATCCCGTAAGAAGTAAAAAAAATATAGTAAAGAAATTTAGGAGGTAGTATTCATGTCAAAAATCCAAGAAATCGCTGCTGTTGTTGAAGCCGGGAAATCCAAAGAGATCGAAGCCCTCGTAAAGGCCGCTCTCGACGAAGGCGTCGCCCCGCTCGAGATCCTCAACGTCGGTATGATCGGCGCCATGGACGTAGTCGGCGCGAAATTCCAGAAGGAAGAAATCTTTATCCCGGAAATGCTCGTCGCCGCCCGCTGCATGAAAAAAGGCGTAGATGTGCTGAAGCCTCACCTGGGCGAGACCGGCGGAGCCATGATCGGCAAAGCCGTCATCGGCACCGTCGCGGGCGACCTGCATGACATCGGCAAAAACCTCGTCTCCATGATGATCGAGAGCGCCGGCTTTGAAGTCAACGACCTTGGCGTGGACGTTCCCGCCGAGAAGTTCGTGGAAGCCGCCGAAGCCGACGAAGGGATCAACCTCGTCGCCGTGTCCGCTCTGCTGACCACCACCATGCCCGCCATGAAAGCGACTGTAGCCGCGCTCAATGCTTCGAAAGCCCGCGGCCGCTTCAAAGTCCTCGTGGGCGGCGCCCCCATCACCGAAGGTTTCTGCAAAGAGATCGGCGCGGACGCCTATTCTCCCGACGCCGGCGCGGCAGCCCAGAAAGCCAAGTCCCTCGTCTAAGGATGAGAATCCGGGCTTTCCGAAGGTGAACCAATCCTGGTAATTAAAAAGCAGTCTGCCATGTCGGCAGGCTGCTTTTTTGGGCGCCTGTTTCGGAGCGGTCAGCACGGGCGAGGCAATACTATAGCGATGGATTGAACAGCTTTGCCTGCCAGATAAGGAATCGCAGACATGGCGAATTCGTGGGTGCGACTATCAGCTGTCCAGTTTATCCAGGCCCAAACTTTGCATCCAGGTATCCAGCTGATCCAGGAAGCGCTTCTCATCCAGGTCTGTGCGGTCGCCGGGTTGGCTGCCTTCATAGTGCATGACGCTCAGTCCCGCTTCCTTGAGGTACATGGCCTGCTCCTTACGGGTAAGCGTGCAGCCCACTCCATGGCGCCAGATCGCCAGGAGCGCTCCGTTTGCCTTGCATATCTTCGCGAACTCCACGATGGCGTCCCGGCGGATATACTCGTCCATTTTAAATGAATTCAGCCCCCTGGCTTCGGTGCCGGTGGTATAGCGCACCGCGTCTTCCCTGGTCTCGATGGGCGTGCCTTGCGGATAGCGGAATTCGTCCCGGGTACCTATGCTCCCGTCGGGCTGTATCTCCATGACGCCCGCCGTGATATGGGAGTATTGGGAACCAAGGCACACCGCGCCATACTTCTCCATATAGCGGTAATACTTCATGAAATGCCAGGAGGGGGGATGAGCCTCGATCCAGCGGAAGCGCTCGTTGCCCACGGCGGCGATATGATTGTCCGCCCTCCACTGTACCTCGTCACGAACCATTTTCCAGAAAGCGACGGTAGCGTCGGGATCGATCTTTGTCAGCCCGCCTATGGTGTAGACGGAGTAAAGATCCTTGACCGAGAGCGGAGCGGGCACCGTAGTCGTCATGATGCGGGATACTTCCGTGCCATAGTCCTTGACCTGCTTGTCCGCGCCCATGAGTTCCACGTACTTCTCATCGTCAAACTTCTGGCCGAGGATGCGCTCGATGTCATTCAGGACGCGCAAATCGCAGTATACCCTGTGCTCCAGCATAGGTTTGTTGCGGGCTTCGTCGAAAGGCCCGAAGTAAATCAGATTATCGCTGTTCCACTGGGGCATGTTTTCGAAATCCCTGGCTTGCTGGCCACGCTTAAGATGCTGGTCGCATACGCAGGGCATAGGCACGACCATCTTGCGCCTGGGCCACGGCGTACCGTCTTCGATGTACCCCAGGAACTGGCCGCCCCAGCAGTTGCCCTGGTAGCCGCATATCTCCCGCCCCCAACCCCTGATCTCGCTGGCTAATCGCGCTTTACGGGCGTAGGGCTCGTTCTTATTCTGCATCATTGCCCCCACGGGATTGTCTTCGATCAAGGTGACCGCGCGAAAGGCGTCCGCCCAGTTCACATTCGGCCCTGTATTGCCCTGGGCCACCACATTTTCTACGCTTTCGATGGATTTCTGCCAGCCTGCCCTCAGCTCTTTGGCCTTATCCCAGAACTCAAGGGGCCTGGTCTCCCAGATCTGTCCGTTTGCCATATTATGCCATCCTCCTATGCTTTGGATTGTGTTGCTTAATCCATTCGATAATGATAGAATGTTATCATTAATTATATAGAAACCTTTTTGTTTTTTCAAGATAAGCGAGGGAGCGGATAAAAATGATCGCAGGCGGATATACGGGAAGGATTCTCCGCGCCAATCTGACGACGAAAACCTTTGCCGAAGAAACGCTGGATGAAAGATTAGCCAGGGAGTACATCGGCGGCGCCGGCTTTGGTATTTACTACCTTTATCATGAAGTACCCGCGAAAGCAGACCCGCTCGGACCGGAAAATAAACTCATTTTCGCTTCCGGTCCCTTATGCGGGACCGACGCCCCCTGCGCCAGCCGCATGTCCGTGACTGGCAAGTCCCCCCTCACCGGCGCTGTGGGTATGGCTATGACCGGCGGGCATTTCCCCGCGGAGCTCAAGTTCGCCGGCTACGACGCGATGATCATCGAAGGGGTGGCGGATGAGCCGACTTACCTTCTTATCAAAAACGGCAAGGTGTTGTTCCGCAACGCCCGGCATCTCTGGGGGATGAGCAGCTTCGACTGCCAACATTTCATCAAGAATGAATTGAAAGACGAAGGTCTACGCATCGCCTGCATCGGGCCCGCCGGGGAAAACCTCAGCCGCCTGGCCGCCATCATCAACGAACGCCATGCCGCCGGGCGAAAAGGGCTCGGCGCGGTCATGGGGTCGAAGAATCTGAAAGCCATAGCCGTCCGGGGCGATGACCCGGTACCCATCGCGGATAAGGAAGCCTTCACGAAAGCCAAGACGCGTATGCTGAAGGCGATGAAGGAGAGCCCCGTGCTCTACCCTGCTTTCGCCAAGCTGGGGACGCCTATGGTAGTGGAGGCCTCATGGGGCTTGGGCACGCTTCCCGCGAAAAACTGGACCGCTACCGGGGAGTGGAGCCCCAATGGCAGGATAGATGTGGAGAGCAACGATAAGCACCGGGTGACGAACGAGTACTGCTACCAGTGCCCGGTTGGCTGCAGCCAGCTTAAGATGGTGCGCGGCGGCAAGCACAAAGGCGCCGTATCCGTACCGGAGTTTGAGTCCATGTACTGCTTTGGCAGTCATACCGGCGTGGAGTCGCTGGATCCTATCATCTTGGCCGACCGTATATGCGACGAGTTGGGTATCGACTCCATATCCGCCGGCGTCACCGTCGGCTTCGCCATGGAGCTCTTTGAGAGAGGTATCATTACCGCGAAAGATACCGACGGCCTAGAGCTGAAGTTCGGCAATGGGGACGCCATGGTGGAGATGATCAGGAAGATGGCGATGAAGGAAGGCTTCGGCGCCCTGTTTGCCGATGGGGTCAGGGCTGCCGCCGAGAGGATAGGAGGAGACGCCGGGCTGTACGCCCAGCACGTGAAGGGGCTTGAGATGCCGGGCTATGACGTCCGGGGCCTGAAAGCCCACGGCCTTTCCCTGGCCACGGCATATACCGGCGCCGACCACAACCGGGGTTATGCCTTCCAAGAGGTATTTGGTATCCCGGAGCCGTATCCGGTAGACAGGTTCGCCATCGAAGGAAAAGGCAAGCTCACCAGATGGAACCAGGACGCCCGCTGCGTGACCTGCGACTGCGCCCCCATGTGCGCTTTCCTGATGGATATGGCGGTTCCGGGCATAGCGCTGGAAAACACCGCGGATCTGGTCAACGGCGTCTCCGGTCTGGGCCTGACTCCCCGTGAGGTGGAGTTGGCGGGGGAAAGGGTCAACAACCTTGCCAAAGCATTCAACACCAGGGAGGGCTTCACCAGGGCCGACGACATACTGCCGGCCCGGCTGATGACCGAGCCGATCAAAGAAGGGGCCTCGAAAGGGCAGTACATACCGCAAGAAGACCTGGACTCCATGCTGGACGAGTACTACGAAGACCGGGGCTGGACGAAGGACGGCAGGCTTACGAAGGGGAAGCTGGAAGAACTCAACCTTCGGGTCGTCGCCGAGGAGCTGGCGCGGGCGGGCCTGATTTGAGGCTCCATGTCCGGTCGGTGCTGGACGTCGCTCATGTATTGGGCGGTAAGGAGCATATCCTGGATATGGACGAGGGCGCGGCGGTAGGCGGGTTGATCAGCCTGCTCCTGGCGCGGTATGGCGATCCTTTAGAAGCGCTCCTGCTCCAAAGCCGCGACCCTATGGAGCTTCTGCCTCATGTGAAGGTCTACGTAAACGGCAGAGGCGTAGATTTTATAGACGGCTTGTATACCGCCTTGCGAGACGGCGACGACGTCTTGCTCATGCCGCAGATCGGCGGAGGCTAAGAAGACGGCGCGAAGGCTGCCATAGTATTCCATACGCCGGAGGCGTATATTATAATTATTCGAAGGAGGCTTATTCAATGCAAGAAGTATGCGATTTCCTGAAAAAATGCGGCACTTATTATCTCGCCACGGTAGAAGGCGACCAGGCCAGGGTCCGTCCTTTCGGTACGGCGCACATCTTCGACGGCAAGCTTTACATCCAGACAGGTAAGGCGAAAGATGTGTCAAAGCAGATGGCGGCGAAACCCAAGATCGAGATCTGCGCCTGCGACGGGCCCAATTGGCTCCGCGTGGCGGCGACGGCGGTAAACGACGACCGGATCGAAGCGAAGCAAAGCATGCTGGATGCGTATCCCCAGCTGGCGGCTATGTACAAAGCCGACGACGCCAACACCCAGGTGCTGTATCTGAAAGACGCTACGGCGACTTTTTCATCTTTCGGCGGAGACCCGAAAGTCGTTAAGTTCTAGGGGGTATCATGACGATAACCGAAAAAGAAAACCTGATGCGGGTGATGCGGGGGCTGGAGCCTGCCTGGGTGCCGCGCAAAGGCGGCGGGCCTTTCGGCGACATTGATCCCGAGGAGCACGCTCCGGCCAGCATGCAGGCCATGCCTGAGATATTCCCTCGTCAGCTTAACGCCGCCGGCAGACGTGTGGATATATTTGGCGTAGAATACGAACCCACCGACAGTACCGGCGGGATGGAGCTCCCGTTGCCCAACCGTTTTATCCTGGATGATATCACAAAATGGCGGGACGTCATCAAGGTTCCCAGCCTGGAGGGCAAAGACTGGGAAGCCATCGGCCGCAAAGCCGTCGCCCACATCGACCGGCATGAGACCGCCGTATCCATGGGCACCCATGTGGGTTATTTCCAGACGCTTATGAACTTTATGGGGTTCAACGAAGGTCTCTGCGCCATGCAGGAAGAGCCCGAAGAAGTACTGGCCCTCTACGACTATCTGGGCACGTATTATGAAACCATCGCGTTGAACCTCATCGACTACATCAAGCCGGATACCTTCGGCATCACGGACGACACCGCTGCCGCCCGCAACCCTTTCATCTCCCGGGAGATGTATCAGCGCCTGGTCATGCCTTACCATGCCCGTCTCGCGAAAATCGCCACTGACCGGGACGTCGTCGTGGAGATGCACAACTGTGGCCGCTGCGAAGACAACATCGAAGACTGGCGGGGATTCGGCGTCACGGCGTGGAACCCGGCGCAGACGACGAATGATCTGGCGGGGATCAAGAAGAAATACGGCAACTCGCTGGTTATGTCCGGTTGCTGGGATTCCCAGGGGCCTCCCGGATGGCCCGGTACCCCGGAAGAGGTCGTCCGCCAGGCTGTGCGGGACTGCATCGACGAGTTCGCCCCAGGCGGCGGATTCTGCTTCTGGCCTTATGTCATCGGCTCTCTTGACGACGAGCAAGCCAGAAATCATCAGCTCTGGCTGGTGGATGAGTACAACAAATACGGCAGGACGTTCTATCAGAAACAAGGTTGATCGGCTTCATCCGATGCGTTATGTAAACGAATGGCGTTATCGCTGTTTGATAAAGGAGGAGAATTAATTTATGGCAAAGATGACAGAAAAAGAAAACCTGATGCGCGTCATCAACGGGCAGGAGCCGGGTTGGGTACCCCGGAAAGGCATAGTGCCTTATGCCGACGAGGTCGACCATGAGCACCACACACCCTGCTGCCTAAACGCGATGGCGGAAGTCCATCCGCCCAGGCGGACTGCCGCCGGAGGCCGTATCGATATCTACGGCGTGGAGTACGAAGCCACAGACAGTACCGATGGTCTGTCGCTGCCCGTCCCCAACCGGTTCATCCTGGATGACATCACCAAGTGGCGGGACGTCATCAAGACGCCAAGCCTTGAAGGCGTCGACTGGGAAGGGATAGCCAAGAAAGCCGTCGAAAAGATCAACCGGGAAGAAAGCGCGCTCCAGTTCGGTCTCAGCGGCGGATATTTCCAGACCTTGACGAACTTCATGGGCTTTACCGAGGGTCTCATCGCCCTACAGGAGGAGCCCGAAGAATGTATGGCGTTATTTGAATATCTTACCGAGTACAACGAAAAAGTCGCGTTAAACCTCATCGACCTGATCAAACCGGATATATGCGGCATGGGGGACGACAACGCCACTGCCCGCAGCCCCTTTATCTCCCTTGAAATGTACCGGCGGATGATGAAGCCTTTCCAGGCGCGTATGGGGAAGATCGCGAAAGACCGGGGCATCCCTATCGACATGCACGACTGCGGCCGCTGCGAAGACTTCATCGACGACTGGATCGACTTCGGCGTGAGGATATGGAACCCGGCGCAGATATCCAACGACCTGGTCGGCGTCAAGAAGAAATACGGCAACAAAATGATCCTTACCGGCTGCTGGGATTCCCAGGGCGCCCCCGGATGGCCGGGTACGCCGGAAGAAGTAGTCCGCCAGGCTGTGCGGGACTGTATCGACACTTACGCCCCGGGCGGCGGGTTCTGCTTCTGGGCCTCATTCTATGGCGCGAAGGACGATTTGGAAAGAGCGAAGAAGCATGCTTTCTGGATCACCGACGAGTACAACAAGTACGGCAGGACTTTCTACCAGAGGCAGGGCTGATACGAGGCGGGCTGCGCTAAAGCCTTTCGCTGCGCACTGAGCTAAACCGTCGGCGTTGGGCCGACAGCATAATGCGCTGACTGCAAAACGAAGACCGTCCGGCTCGCTTCGATGAAGAGGGCCGGGCGGTCAAGTGCATTGTGCTGGACGCTACACCAGTAATGCCTGATACTCTGTAAAATAATCCATGGGATTGAAAGGTGATTGGCATGGAAACACGAACATATCGCGGTAAGGATATTTCATTGCTTGGCTTCGGTCTCATGCGCTTGCCAAGGCTTCCGGGTAAAACCTTTGACATCGACGAGGAAGAGGCGTCCAGGATGGTGGATCGCGCCATCGCAAAGGGCGTCAACTACTTCGATACCGCTTATACCTATGGTGGGAGCGAGACCTTCGCCGGTCTGGCTCTTGCGAAGCATCCCCGTGAAAGCTATAATCTGGCCACAAAATGCCCGCCGTGGATGGTAAAAGACGCCGGAGACTTTGAGCGGATATTCCGGGAGCAGACCGAACGATGCAAGACGGACTACTTTGATTTCTATCTCGTCCACAATCTGGCGAAAGAAGCTACCCGGGCCGCGGGGAATGAGGAATACTTCGTCAACTTCGGGAAGATCGGTATGTATGACATGCTGAGGCGGAAGAAGGAGGAGGGCAAGATCCGCCATATCGGTTTTTCGTTTCACGGGACTTTGTCTCTGCTGGAGCGGCTTATCGATCGCTACGAATGGGATTTCGCCCAGATCCAGCTGAACTATATCGACTGGCAGGCATACGACGCCGGCCGCCAGTACGAACTGCTGACAGAACACAGTATACCAGTAGTACTGATGGAGCCCTTACGCGGCGGCGCCCTGGCTACCTTGAATGAGGAATCCGCCGGATTACTCAAGAGGGCTCAGCCGGAGGCCAGCCTGGCCAGCTGGGGCATCCGTTATGCCGCTTCCCTGCCCAATGTGATCACTGTCCTCAGCGGGATGAGCACCATGGGGCAGCTGGAGGACAACGTCGCCACTATGGATAGCTTCAAACCGGTGTCCGACGCGGAAAAGGCGCTGCTTGAGCAGGCGGCCGAGATCTATAGCCGCTCCGGCTTCGTCCCCTGTACCGGCTGCCGTTACTGCTTGCCTTGTCCGGAAGGCGTGGATATCCCGAGGATTTTTTCGATCTACAATCACTACCGTATGGTGAGGTACCGCATTCCTTTCGACAACGGCTACAGTACGCTGGAGGAGAAGGAGAAAGCGTCAAACTGCGCGCGATGCGGGGCGTGCTCTGATAGATGCCCTCAGCATATCGACATACCCGGATATATGCGGGAAATCGACGAATTCGCTCAGGGCAAGGAATAACGCTTATCCGTTCATCCGCAGCATGACCTTGAGCTTTTTCCCGTCCTTGTTGTCTTCCAAAGCGCGGAAGGCTTCGGCGCCGTCCTTCAGCGCATAACGATCCGTGATCAATGCGGACACGTCTATCTCGCCTTTCGCCATCATCTTAAGGCACGCCTCGAACTCTTCCAGCTTGTAGATATGGCTGCCGCGGATCGTAAGCTCCGTCACGACCACCTTCTGCATGTCGATTTCGATGATTTTCTGGGCGTTGCCTACCCATACGGCTATGCCGCCGGGCCGGAGGGCGTCCAGGGAGGACTGGGCTGTGGCGGTAAAGCCCACGGCTTCGATGGCCAGGGAGCACATCTTGCCTCCCGTGATTTTTTTTATCGCGGCGGTGAAATCTTCCTTCAGCGGATTGATCACAGCGTCCGCGCCCAGCTTTTTTGCCAGATCCAGCCGAAAATCGAAGGTATCGCTGACGATGATGTTTTTCGCCTTCCTGCGCTTGAGCATGAGTAGCACCATGAGGCCGATGGTACCGCCGCCGATGACCGCGGTGTAGCCGGCGTTCCGCAGCTCTTCGTCTGTGATCTTGGAAACCGCGTCCAGGGCTACAGCCAGAGGCTCTACCATCGCCGCCGTCTCATGGGAAAGGGAGGGACCGAAGGGCAGGATGTATTTCTCCGGGGCTGTGACATACTCAGCCATGCACCCGTCAAAGGTAAGGATGCCGAGAAATGTCCCGTCGGCGCAGTTGTTCGTCAGCCCTTCACGGCACTGGTCGCACTTACCGCAGTAGTAGTTTGGAAATACCGCCACATTCGTCCCTGCCGCGTATCTCCCACCAGCCGGCGCTTTGACGACGGTACCCGCGGCTTCGTGGCCCATGACCATAGGGGCGATGCGCCGGTTCGTCTTACCCAGATAGCCCTCGTAATCCGACCCGCAGATACCGCAGGCTTCGATTTTGATCAGGTATTCATTTTCCCCCGGTATGGGCTCCGGTATTTCCCTTAATTCCAAGGTTTTATCGCCCAGATAGTATAGAGCTTTCATCGTAAATCCTCCATCCGTTCATTATAGTTTCAGCGTTTGCCGCAATTCGTCCCGCATACGCAGCGCTTCGGCGCGGGCGGCTTCCTGCCAGGGAAGGCCGCTCTTCTGCCATGCGCAGCTGATGGCCCGGGATGAATTGACGATGGCGCGGGCGCCGCCGGGGCCAAAGCCGGGCGCCACATCATCCGCGCCGCCGCCCTGGGCGCCGTAGCCCGGGATCAGGAAAAAGGTCTGCGGCAGCGCGCGGCGAAGCTCCTCCAGCTGCTCAGGGTAAGTGGCGCCTACGACGAGCCCCACATACTCCGGCCCCCATGCCGCGGCTAACTCCGCTACGCGCCGGTAGAGGGGAGCGCCTTCTACATCACGGTCCTGAAGCTCCCCCGCCGAGGCGTTTGACGTCTTAGCCAGTACGAAGACAGCGCGGCTATACTTCCTGCAGCGTTCGACGAAGGGCAGTACGCCCTCCGAGCCCAGATACGGGTTGACGGTCATGCAGTCGGCTGGGAAAGGGCGGTGGGCCGAACCGCCCACGATGGTCTCCCCAAGAAAGGCGTCGGCGTAGGCCTTCGCTGTAGAGCCGATATCCCCCCGCTTGGCGTCGGCGATGACGTATAAGCCTTTTGATGCCGCGTAGACCATCGTCTCGCGCAGGGCTGCCAGCCCCGGCAATCCGAAGGCTTCATAGCAGGCAAGCTGCGGCTTGACTGCCGGCACCACGTCGGCAAGGGCGTCGATGAGCCCTTTATTAAACGCCAGGATCGCCCCGGCGGCGGACTCCAGGGAGCCGTCCCGCCCCACCTGCCCCCGCAGGTCCGGTGGCAGGTGATCTAAGCGCGGGTCAAGCCCCGCTACAGTTGGGTTCTTCTTTTGGGCGATCAATCCGCCCAGGCGTTTGAAAGACATGAGTCAGCCTCCTTATGTTCGGCTGCCATAAGTTTATCATATACAAGTGGAAATTGGGGAAAAAGTTGTGTATACTGAAAAGCATAGCGATTAAGTGGTTGCTGATTAGTGATAACCTCTTTGCCGGGGCTCCCTGAACAGCAGCGTTTATTCAGGAGCGAAATATGCGCATCGGATGCTGTACCAATATGCACGCCGCCGACGGCGGGACGGGCGCCAAACACATCGGGCTGCTGGCGGAGCTCGGATATGATTATGTAGAGCTGCCCCTGGCGGAGCTTATGGCGCTGGATGATACGGATCTATCGCGGGTCCGGGAGACGCTGGTCGGCGCCGGTATTCCCTGCGAAGCTTGCAATAACTTCTTCCCCCGCCACATGCGGCTCACAGGGCCGGAAGTAGACTACGGCGTCATCTTCGCCTATGTGAAGCAGGCTGTGGCTAAGGCAAGCCGGCTGGGGGCGAAAATCATCGTTTTCGGGAGCGGCCCGGCGAAAATGTCCCCTCCCGGCTTTAACCTATCCGAGGCCCGGGATCAGCTCGTTTACCTCCTTTCGGAGATATCCCCTATCTTTTGTGAAGCCGGCGTCACCCTGGCCATCGAGCCTCTGCGACGGGAGGAGTGCAACCTGATCAACACATTCAGTGAGGGCTGCGCCCTGGCGGACGCGGTGGGCGCGGAGAATGTGAGAGTGTTGGTGGATTACTACCATCACAGCTGGGAGCGCGAGGATATCAGGCATCTGGCTATCATGGGGAGGGGCAGGCTGGCCCATGTGCATTTCGCCCGCGCCGGGGAGCGGACATTTCCGGCGGATTTGAGTGAAGACAGCGCTTACCCGGCTTTCATCAAAGCCTTGGAGCTGGCGGGTTATGACGCCAGAGTCAGCATAGAAGCATACTCGAAGTCCCTGGCGGAGGACGCCGCGGCGGGCTTAAGATTTATGCGGGCTAATTTTCGGTAAAGGAAGTGATTCGTCAATGAAAATCGGATTTATCGGCCTGGGCGTCATGGGAAAACCCATGTGCAGAAACCTGATCAAGGCAGGATATAGCTTGATCGTATACAACCGATCCCAAGCCGCTGTGGAAGAACTGGCCGCGGAAGGCGCTGAAAAAGCGCATAGCGCGGCGGATTTGGCTTCACACTGCGACGTGGTGATCACTATGCTCCCTGACTCGCCGGACGTGAAAGCAGTCATATTGGGCGGGGCGGGCGTGTTGGAAGGAGCTAAACCCGGAACGCTCATCATCGACATGAGTTCCATCGCCCCCGCCGCTTCCCGGGAGGTCGCCATCGCCTGCAAAGCGAAAGGCGTCCGAATGCTGGACGCGCCTGTCTCCGGCGGGGAGCCGAAAGCCATAGACGGCACACTGACCATCATGGTCGGCGGGGACAAGGCGGATTTCGACGCGGCGAAAGAGGCCATCCTACTCAAGATGGGCGGCAGCGCCGTATACTGCGGGGAGATCGGCGCGGGCAACACCACGAAGCTGGCGAATCAGATCATCGTCGCCGCGAACATCGCCGCCTGCGCCGAAGCCTTCACCCTGGCGAAGAAGGCAGGCGTGGCGCCGGAGACTGTGCTGGACGCCATCAAAGGCGGCCTTGCCGGTTCCGCCGTCATGGAAGCGAAGGTCCCCATGATGATCGCCGGGAGCTATGACCCGGGCTTCCGGATCAATCTCCACATCAAGGATTTGGCAAACGCCGTGGACACCGCTCACGCCTTCGGCGCCCCGCTGCAGGTCGCCCCCCTTGTGATGGAGATGCTGCAGTGGCTCAACGCCAATAGCTGCGGGGCTTTGGACCATAGCGCGATTTATAGATTTTACGAGTTTCTCGCCGGCGGCGTACTGGGGGAGGCGTAGGATGAAGGATATACAATTATATAAGGCGAAGCTTATCTTCGAAAGGCAAAAGCTGGACAATATAACGGGGGCCGTACTCCGGGAGCTTGAGTCTTCGGCGGTCGTCATCCCGGAAGGCGGCGAGATCGCCATCGCCACAGGCAGCCGGGGCATAGCGAATATCGCGGTCATCGTGAGAGCCGTGTGTGATTTCGTCAAGTCTAAGGGCGGCAGGCCCTTTATCGTACCGGCTATGGGCAGCCACGGCGGCGCCACCGCGGCCGGGCAGGCGGCCATACTCGCCGGATACGGGATCACCGAAGAAAGCATGGGGGCGCCGGTACACTCCGGTATGGAGGTCGTGGAGCTGGACAACTCAGGCCTGCAAAACCGCGTCTACATGGACAAACACGCCTGGCAGTCCGACGGCGTCATCCTAGTGAATAGGGTCAAGCCCCACACGGACTTCTCCGGGGAGATCGAAAGCGGCCTGGTCAAGATGAGCGTGATCGGCCTTGGCAAGCATAAACTGGCTCTGGAGATACACAGCTTTACCGCCTGGGGGCTGGCGAACTTGTTGATCCCCACCGCTCAGCGGATATTGGAGCAAAACAAGATACTGCTAGGCCTGGCCGTAGTGGAGAACGCCTACGACGAGACAGCGCTGGTACGCGCTTTACCGCCGGAAAACCTCATCGAGGAAGAAAAGAAGCTGCTGAAGACGGCCCGGGCCTGGATGCCCGCGTTGCCCGCCGAAGAAATCGACGTCCTGATGGTGGACTATATCGGAAAAAATATCTCCGGCTGCGGGATGGACACCAACATCATCGGGCGCATGATGATCGACGAGCTGGAAGATAAGCCCAAACCGAAAATCAAGCATATCATCATCGACGATCTCACCGAGGCCTCCCATGGTAATGCCTGTGGCTTCGGGCTGGCGGACTTCATGACGAAAAAGCTCTATGGCAAGATCGACTTTCAGGCTACCTATGAAAACATCCTCACCTCTACATTTATCCTAAGGGGAAAGCTCCCCATGATCGCGGATCATGCCCGGCAGGCTATGGACTGGAGCTTCCGCGCCCGGGGCAGGCTTGATCCGGAGAAGGCCCGCGTCATCCGCATCGAAAACACCCTCCATCTGGGCGAGGTGCTTCTATCTAAGGCTTTAGCGGATGAGCTTGGCGGCGACGGCAGGATACAAATCGAGGATACGCCCCGCGCCTTATTCAATGAGGACGGCAGCCTGGCGCCCTGGGGCTGAGACGCGGCCTACCGCGAGACCGGGTATGGGGCGGCGCCCCGCCGGGCGTCGCGTGAGCAGACCCGTATTACGATCAAGGAGGATTTTCATGAGCATCTTAGACAGCTTCTCCCTGGCGGGAAAAAGCGCCCTGGTCACGGGCGCGTCCAACGACGCGGGCTTGTGCTACGGAATGGCAATCGCTTTACGGGAAGCGGGAGCGAGGGTGGCTATCGCGGACATCTCGCCGGAGGTGCATAAGCTGGCAGATTCCCTGGGCGGCGCGTCGGCGGGATACTACTCCATCCAATGCGACCTCTGCGACGAGGGCTCCCTGGCGGGCGCCTTCGCGAATGCTCAGGATATATTTGGCGGAGGGCTGGATATATTGCTAAACGGAGCGGGACTGCAGTACCGCAACGAAGCCCTGACCTATCCGGCGGACAAGTGGCGGCAGATCATCGACGTGAATCTCAATGCCATGTTTTTTGCCAGCCAGGCGGCGGCAAAGATAATGATCCCGCAAGGCAAAGGCAAAATCATCAACGTCGCCTCCCTTTGCTCCTTTTTTGGAAGCAAAAACATTCCCGCCTACGCGGCGAGCAAAGGCGGCGTGATGCAGCTGACCAAAGCCCTCTCCAACGAGTGGTGCGCCCAGGGGATCAACGTCAACGCCATCGCCCCCGGGTACATGAAGACAAAACTCACGGAAAACCTCGTCGATACCGAGCTGGGCAGGACGCATACCGGCCGTATCCCCGCGGGCAGATGGGGGGAAAGCAAGGACCTGATGGGCGTCGTCGTCTTTCTGGCAAGCGGGGCTTCCGACTATATCAGCGGCGCCATCATACCGGTGGACGGCGGTTATCTTGGATTTTAAGGAGGGACATCATCATGCAAGGGGTTGATACCAAAGGCGGAGCCGGCGTAGAAGCCATGCGGAGGCTCAGCGCCGACATCCGGATCGAAACCATACGCGCCCTGGCTGAGGCGGGCTTCGGCCACATCGGCGGGTCGGCGTCCATAGCGGATGTATTGGGCGTCCTATACGGCGGCGTCATGCGGATAGACCCGGCGAATCCCGGATGGGCGGAGCGGGACTGGCTGGTCCTGTCCAAAGGGCATTGCGGACCGGCGCTCTACGCCGCGCTGGCTCTCAAAGGCTTCTTTCCCATGGACTGGCTCAAGACGGTGAATAAGGGCGGCACGCGCCTGCCCAGCCACGCCGACAGGAGGAAGACCCCCGGCGTGGATATGTCCACCGGTTCCCTGGGGCAGGGGATATCGGCGGCGGTAGGCATAGCCCTAGGGAATAAGACGAAAGGCTTCGATAACTATACTTACTGCATAGTCGGCGACGGGGAGCTCAACGAAGGCCAGATATGGGAAGCTGCCCAATCTGCTAATACATTCGGGCTGGATCGCTTCATCCTTTTTGTGGACTGGAACAAGAAGCAGCTGGACGGGGAGCTGGACTATGTCAGCCCGCCCCTGGATATCCGCGGGAAATTCGAATCCTTCGGTTTCCAATCCCAAACGGTAAAAGGTTATGACGCCGAAGCGATCTATACCGCGATATGCAGGGCGAAGGAGGAGACAGGCAAACCTTCGGTGATCATCCTGGATACGCTTAAGGGGCTCGGCGTGAGCTTTGCCGAGCGGGAATCGTTCAATCATTATATGACGATAGACGAGGGTATGGCGAAAGAAGGGATCGAAGAGATCGAGCGGCGCTACGCCGCCGGTACTTATCCGGGAGGTGACTTGCTATGAGCGGTATAACAAAAACTCTGGACAGCCATCCCATGAGTAAAGACGAAATGCGCACCGCCTATGTCAACGCGTTGATCCGGGCCGCCCGGGAGGACGACAAGGTCGTATCCGTCAACTGCGACCTGAGCAGTTCCACAGGTACCGTACCCTTTGCCAATGAGTTCCCCGGCCGCTCCTTCAATGTGGGTATTGCCGAAGCCAACGGCTGCGGCGTGGCGGCGGGCCTATCCGCCGTGGGGTTTATCCCTTTCTACCATTCTTTCGCCGTGTTTTCCTCTCGCAGGATATGCGACCAGGTCTTTCAGTCCTGTGCCTACGCCGGCTTGAATGTGAAGATCATGGGCTGCGACGCCGGGGTCAGCGCCACGTACAACGGCGGGACCCACATGTCCTTCGAAGACGTGGGGGTGCTGCGCTCCATCCCGGAGATCACCATCGTGGAGCCGTCGGATACGGTCATGATGGGCGCCCTCGTCCCCCTCATTAAGGAAATCTACGGCGTGGTGTATATGCGTTCCCCCAGAAAGCAGATACCGGACGTCTATCCTGCCGGCGCGTCCTTTGCCCTCGGGAAAGCGGCCTTGCTCCGGGAAGGCGCCGACGTAGCCCTGATCGCGTCGGGTATGACGGTGGTCAACGCCCTGGCCGCCGCCGATATGCTGGCAGCCGACGGGATCGGCGCCAGGGTAGTGGATATGTTTACCATAAAGCCCATCGACAGGGCCTGCGTCGTGGAGTGCGCCGAGTGTACGGGTGCCATCGTCACGGCGGAGAATCACAATATCATCGGCGGCTTGGGTTCCGCAGTGGCGGAAGTGTTGGCTGAAGAACGCCCGACGCCTATGAGCCGGGTGGGTATACGGGACAGCTTCGGCGAAGTCGGCACGCAGGATTACCTCATGGAGAAGTTCGGGCTTACGCCGGAAGAGATTTACCGTAAAGCAAAAGAAGTGATCAAGCGCAAAAAGGCGTAGGCTGGATATACGCGTCAATCAATAAGGAGGCATGTTATATGAAAGGCAACTGCATCATCGCCCAGTCCGGCGGGCCCACATCGGCTATCAACGCGTCCCTCTGCGGGGCTTTTCTGGAAATGTCGGTCAACGGGGATATCGGGAAGATCTACGGGGGGATAAACGGCATACAAGGCATCCTTGAGGAAAAGCTGCTGGATCTCCGCCCCATACTGAACTCGGACAATCAGATCAAGCTGCTGAGGCAGACCCCCGCGGCTTCGCTGGGTTCCTGCCGCTTCAAGCTGAAGTCTCCTGAGGAGCGCCCGGAGGAGTACGCGAAGATTTTCCAGATATTCGAGAAATACGATATCCGGTATTTTATTTACATCGGCGGCAACGATTCCATGGATACAGTGTACAGGCTCGGCGAGTACGCGAAGGTCCAAAACCGGGAAATGATCTTCATGGGCGTGCCGAAAACCATCGACAACGACCTTGTGGGCACGGACCACACCCCGGGGTTCGGGAGCTGCGCGAAGTATGTGGCGACCACGGTGCAGGAAGTCGCCCAGGACAATATGGTGTACGACATGGACTGCGCCGTGATCATCGAGGTGATGGGCCGGGACGCCGGATGGATATCTCTGGCGGCTTCACTGGCGCGAGACAAGGAAAACCAGGCTCAATGCGACCTGATCTACTCGCCGGAGACCCCCTTCAGCACAGAAAGATTCATGCGCGACCTGGCGGCTGTACGCGCGCAGAAGAAGCAGGCCCTGGTCATCGTATCGGAAGGCATCCGGGACGATCAGGGGAAATACCTCTCCGACACGGGCATCACCGACTCCTTCGGGCATCAGCTATTGGGCGGGGCCGGCTCAGTACTCGCCGACCTTGTACGGAGGGAGCTTGGCATCAAAGTACGCTCTATCGAACTAAGCCTGCTGCAGAGATGCGCCGCCCACTACACCTCCGCCACCGACCTGCGGGAGAGCGAGGAGCTGGGCAGGTTCGCCGCGAAGGGCGCCCTGGGCGGGCTCACGGGTAAGATGGCCGCCATCCGGCGCCTTTCGGACGATCCGTATCAGACAGAGTATGTATATGCCGACGTATCCGAGGTCGCCAACGCGGTAAAGACCGTGCCGGCGGAATACTTCAACGCCGCCAGGAACCATGCTTCCTATAGAGGGCTGCAGTATCTGGTGCCCCTCATCACCGGCTCAAACGAGATCCTGCTGGAACACGGGCTGCCCATCTATCTGAACCTGGCTTCGATGTACACACACCGCTAGAGATAAGAACCGTCCCCTTTGTGTTCCTTTTCAGTCGAAATTCAGATAAGCCGCTTTGTGGATGGCGGGTATCTCCTGGAGCAGGGCAAGGACAGAATCATCCACCACATTATCCACCGTGAGGATCATCAGGGATACCCCGCCCTGCTCCCGGCGGCCGAGCTGCATACCGGCGATGTTGACGTCATGGTCGCCCAGCACCATGCCCACCTGCCCCACGACCTTTGGCTGGTCCTTATGGGGCGCCAGCACCAGATGGCCCTCCGGGCGTATATCCAGAGGATAATCATCGATCTCCACGATGTGGAGGTCGTTGTTTTGAAATACCGTTCCCGCGAACTGATGGCTCCAGTTCCCGCCTTTGATGGTCACCAGCATCTTATTCGTATAGTCCCCCGCTTCGTCGCTTTGGGCGAAGGATACGTTGATCCCCCTCTCCTTGGCGATCACCGGCGCGTTCACATAGTTGACCGCGTCGTCGAGCATGGGCCGCAGCAAGCCTTTTAAGTAAGAGTTGACTAAAGGCTGCAGATCTAGATTCTTGAAATCCCCCACAAACCGGATGTCCGTGGATTTCACCGGGCCGTCGGCCATATAAGCCGCCAGCTTACCCAGCTTTTCGGCAAGGGTCATGAAAGGCCGGGCTTTCTCCATGATTTCCGGTTGGACGAATGGTATATTGACCGCGTTGTGGACTGGCAAACCAAGCAGGACCCGTCGTATCTCTTCCGCAACCTCCAAGGCCACATTGATCTGGGCTTCTTCGGTGGAGGCGCCCAGATGGGGTGTGATTACCATCTGGGGAAGCTCAAAAAGAGGATGGTCGGTCATGGGCTCCTGGGTCCACACGTCGATGGCGCCGCCTGCGATGACGCCGTCTTTGACCGCCTGGTACAGATCCTCTTCATTTATGATCCCGCCCCGGGCGACATTGATGACGCGGGCGCCGGGCTTCATCATCTCCAGCTGCTTTTTCGCAATCATATTCTTAGTCTCATCGGTAAGGGGCATATGGACCGTGATGAAATCCGCCTCCCGGTATATGGTCTCCCGATCCGCCAGCGTAGCGTTGAAGTGCTGGGCCCTATCCTGGGTCACATAGGGGTCGTAGGCCAGGATATTCATCCCAAAGGCTCTGCAGCGGATGGCTATCTCCGTGCCGATCTTACCGAAGCCCAATATGCCTATAGTCTTCCCCCTGAGCTCGATACCGGTGTACTTCTTCCTATCCCAGAGGTTCTCGCGGAGGGAGTGATCCGCCTGGGGTACGTGGCGGGCTAGGGCCAGCATCATTGCCATAGTATGCTCGCAGGCGGATATCGTATTGCCGTCCGGGGCGTTGATCACGATCACGCCCTTCTTCGTGGCGGCGGCAATGTCGATATTATCCACCCCTACTCCAGCCCGGCCGATGACTTTAAGCTGATCCGCAGCCTCGATTATCTTTTTGGTAATTCTGGTCTCGCTGCGAACCACCATGGCGTGATAATCCCCAGCGATAGCGGCGATCTCGTCCTCGCTGAGCTTCAGCCGGACGTCTACCTCCAGCGTTTCTTCCTGCTTAAGTATGTCGATACCCTGTTCGGATACGGGATCGCAAATCAAGACTTTCATCGTATACCAACTCCTTAATAAATAAAATAATTCTGCCCGGCGGAAAAAGCAAGGGTTAAGTCGTCGCTGAGTATGTATTTTTTTGGATTTTACGCTGACCCGGTTTTTCGCGGTCGATAATGCGTATTGTTGTTGCGCCCGCGTTGTATTATAATGGCTTTATTGAAAAGTTATGGAGGAGGATTTCCATGAGAAAAAGTATTCTGGCCGTTTCAACTATCGTTTTCATTCTGATATTCGCCCTGACCCTGGCTGGCTGCGGGCAGGGAAGCCAGCCGGCTGCTTCCGGCGGCGCTGATAAAACTGTCTGGGAAGCCATCAAGGAAGCCGGCAAGATCACCGTGGGGAACAGCCCCGACTACGAGCCCTTCGAGTATGAGGACGGGGAAGGCAATGTGATCGGTTTTGATATCGCTTTACTGGACTTGATTTGTAAGGAGCTGGGCGTATCCTACGAACTGGTGAATATTACTTTTGAAAACATAGAGACCGCAGTCCAGACCGGGCAGGTCAATATCGGCATGTCCTGCTTCTCCATCACCCCGGAGAGGGAGTTGACCTTTGATTTCTCCATCCCGTATCTCAGCGGCGGGCAAGCCATAGCCGTGAATCCGGATTCCGGCTATACGAAGATCGAGGACCTGCATGGCAAAAAAATCACCGTAGGGATGGGCACCAGCGGTATGGAAGCGGCGGAGGAGAACATCCCCGGCGCAGAGATCATCGGTATGGACAACTATGCCCTGGCTTTCATGCAGCTTAAGAATAAAGGCTGCGACGCGGCGGTCGCGGATCTGCCTGTAGTCAGGAACTACGCGGCTAAGGACGGCTTCATCGTATTGGAAGAGATACTGAGCTACGAGGATAACGCTATCCTCATCAAGAAGGGCAACGACGATTTGGTCAAAGCCATAAACGGCGCGATCCAAACACTGAAGAACAACGGCCAAATCGACGCCCTTATCGAAGAATGGCTCCTGGAGGAATGATCCGTACCGGCAGGTTGATACATGAATTATTCTCTGTTGCTACAACACTATGACCTTCTGCTCATCGGGGCGGAGCTCACCGTAGTCATGACTGTCGGCTCCGTGACCCTGGGCGTGATCCTGGGCACGGTACTTGGCCTCATGCGCCTGTCCGCTTACCGCCCGGTTCGTTGGCTCGCCGGTCTGTATCTGCAGATATTCAGGGGCACCCCCATGCTCCTGCAGATATGCTTTCTCTACTTCGCTTTGCCGCAGATATTTGGCCCAACCATATGGAGCAACCCTTTTCTGCCCGACGCGGCATTGGCGGGCATCGTTGCCCTGGGCTTAAATAGCGGCGCGTATATCGCCGAGATCATCCGCTCCGGCATACAAGGCGTGGACGTCGGTCAGACCGAAGCGGCCAGGGCCCTTGGTCTGAGCCATTTCCAGACCATGGAACTCGTGGTCATGCCCCAGGCTTTCCGCCGGGTCATCCCGCCCCTCTGCAATGAATTCATCGTGCTCCTGAAGGACACATCCCTGGTCTCCGCCATCGGCGCCAAGGAGCTGATGTACCAGGCGAGGGCCATGGGCGCCAAGTATTACGAATACTTTGTGTTCATGGTAGGCGCCGCCATCGTATACTTCTGCCTCACCTTCGTCCTGACCAGGGTCTCCGGCTATATCGAAAGGAGGCTGGCGGTGAGTGATTAAAGTCAGCGGCCTCCATAAGCATTTTGGCGCGAACCATGTCCTGAAGGGCATCGACCTCGAAGTGCCCCAGGGGGCTGTATACTGCATCATTGGGCCATCCGGCTCGGGGAAGTCTACGCTGTTGCGCTGCATGAACCTCCTTGAGCGCCCGGATAAAGGCCATGTCTTCATCGACGGCAAGGATATCACCGCCGCCGGCCATGACGTGGATCTGCTCAGGACGGAAGCGGGCATGGTTTTTCAACGCTTTAACCTTTTCCCCCACATGACCGTGTTGGGCAATGTCACGCTGGCGCCGGTGAAAGTCCGCAAGATACCGAAGAAGGACGCGGAAAAGCAGGCCTACGAGGTGCTGCGCCGGGTGGGCCTGGAGGAAAAGGCCCTGGCATATCCCAGGCAGCTCTCCGGCGGGCAGCAGCAGCGCGTAGCCATCGCCCGGGCGCTGGTGATGAAGCCTAAGCTTTTCCTTTTCGACGAACCCACCTCCGCCCTTGACCCGGAGCTTGTGGGGGAAGTCCTCGACGTCATGAAAGACATGGCGAAGGAGGGCGCTACCATGGTAGTCGTGACCCATGAGATGCAGTTCGCCGGTGAGGTAGCCGACGAAGTCGTATTTATGGACGAGGGCGCCATTGTGGAGATGGGCCCCCCCGGCGTCATGTTTAGCCGACCGGAAAACCCCAGGACAAAAGCGTTCCTTGACCGGATACTGTAAAAAAAGCCGCCGGACTGAAGTCGTCCGGCGACCTTGCTCCGACTAACGCGAAATTCGTGTTTTGGTAGTATCGCCGCGAAGCTCCTCACAGCGTCTCGGGCTCGTCGTATTCCTCGCCGAAGGTCTCCACGCTTACCGATTCCATGATCAACTCAGCTTGCGGGCGGTCCATTTCCCCCCTGGGCGTATGGACGATGGCGTCTACCGTCTCCATGCCGGAGAGGACCTTGCCGAAGGCCGCGTACTGGCCATCCAGGTGGGACGCCTCATCCACCATGATGAAAAACTGGCTGCCCGCGGAGTCCGGCCTGCCCGATCTCGCCATGGATATCACCCCTCTGCTATGCCGGAGGGGATTCTTTATCCCGTTTCCCGAGAACTCCCCTTTTATACTGTAGCCGGGCCCGCCCATACCGGTACCGTCGGGGCAGCCGCCCTGGACCATGAAGCCGGGTATGATCCGGTGAAAGCCAAGCCCGTCATAGTACCCGCGCCGGGCCAGGCTGATGAAGTTATTGACCGTATTCGGCGCCGCTGCCGGATCCAGCTCCAGGACGATCTCCGGTTTACTTTCCATCTCCGGATTCCGCGCGCTCTTCATCTTGATGGTGATTTGTGGATTTTGCGTCATCTTCTTCCGTGCTCCTCTCTTTATCAAAACGGATCAGTTTTGTGATGTAGACGTCCACGGCGGGGACGTCGTAACCCGTGATGCTCTTAACCCTCTCCGCTATCTCCCTGCGGATCGTCGTCGCCATCTGGGGAATAGCGGCTCCATAGAGGACGGCGAGCCGGATCTCAAAGGATACCTGCTCCTGGTTTTCTTCGTCGGGGGCAGCCCACTTGATCGTGGTCGCCGGCTTGACGCTTTTTTCCCCTAAAAGCGGGGCCAGGACGTTTTTCGGTTCGTAGCTGTATATGCCGTCCACTTCTTCCAACACAAGCTTCACGATTTCCCGGAATACATCCTCATGGATCACCGTATCGCCCAGAACCATAGATCATACCTCCCTTTCATCCAGCCACTCATAGCTGCCTAAGAATACCGGTCCGTTGAGGCTGCCTAACACTCGTTCCAGCAGAACGCCGTCCCGCCTGGGGTAGTCAAAGCCGTAGCTCGCCCGTATGGCTTGGGTCACGAATTGCACGCCCCGGTCCAGAGCGACGGGTAAGCTGTCTCCCTGAAGCAGGCTGCCGGTCAGCACACTGGTGAAGACGTCTCCGGCGCCGGGGTAGTTGGCCGGTATATAGACGCATGGCGCCCGCCAGAAATGCCCGCTTTGGCGGTTATACGCCGCGACGCTGATGTCCTTGCCCTTGCCGGAAATGGGTGCGCTTGTGATGACTACGGTCTCCGGGCCCATATCCGCCAGGCTCACCAGCCACTCCTTAAGGGTCTCCTCGCCCAGGTCGGCTTTATAGGATTTACCGAGAAGCAAAGACGCTTCCGTCAGATTAGGCGTGACCACGTCGGCCCGGCTGATCAGATACTTCATCCCCGCCACCATATCCATATCCATGGTGGCATATAGCTTGCCGTCGTCGGCCAGTACAGGATCCACGACAACCAGAGGTTTGTGTTCCCGCTGCCTCATGATGAAATCCGATACAAGCTCCACCTGGGCCGGTGAACCTAAAAAGCCGCTGTATACGCAATGAAAGCGGATATCCAGCTTCATCCAGTGATCGATGGCTTTCTTCATAAAGCCCGTCAGATCCTCAAAGGCATAATCCTCGAAGCCCCCCGTGTGGGTGGACAATACCGCCGTCGGCAGCGCTACCGCTTGGCAACCCATCGTGGATAAGATGGGGATGACCACAGACAGCGAATTCCTGCCGTATCCGGACAGATCGTGTATCGCCGCTACCCGGGGTATGTAAGGAGCCATAGACATTCGCCTTTCCTATGGTATAGTATGGTATAATAATTGTCAGGAACCGCCCGGCATCTGTTCGCTAAGCAAGGACATTATAGCATACAATATGGGCAAAGGAAATGATATGGGCTTGGGATCGGATAGAAAAGCCGCGGGGCAACGCCGCCGCGCCGGACAACGCAAGCAGATATTGGCACATACGCTGGCTCTGGCTTTCCTCATCGCGGGGGCGGGGCTGCTGTGGCTGCAGGCGGGTCACCTTTCGGAAGGGCAACGGGCCAAGCCTTCCGTGATCCTGGTGCCTTTGGACAGCAGGCCTGTCAATACCGACCTACCCCGGCAGCTGGCTGGCGTCGCCGGCATCTCCGTCACGCTGCCGGAGCCGGAGCTGCTGGATATGTTCCTTACGCCAAGCGACCGGTCACGGCTCTTTGGCTGGCTGGCCGAGAAGGGCGAAAGCGATTACGATATCAGTATAATCCACATCAATGAACTGCTTTTCGGCGGCTTGCTGAATTCCAGAGAATCCTCGCAATACTTACAAACCAGCGAAAAACTTCAGGATATGTTCGATTACCTGCTGCTCAGGAGCCGCAAGTCCGCCAATCGCCTGATTTTGATCTACATCTTGCCGAGGCTGCTGCCCAGCCAGTACGACGAGGTTATGTGGGAATACGAAAACGAGCTGCCTGAGCTTTCGCAGCTTATACACCGCCTGGCTTTGGCTCCGGGCGACCTTGACATGACCGGACGGCTCCGGGAGCTTGAAGGGATTATTCCCCGGGAAATACGCAGCCGCTACCAATCGGTATATACCGAAGCCTACAACGTCGGCTTAAGCTTACTTGACTGGCTGGACTTGGGGCTTGTGGATGAAGTAGTCGTCGGGTTGGACGATAGCGCGCTATACGGCTTGAATGTCAAAGGATTTCACGACTTGAAAACTCTTGCCGCGCAAAGAGGGCAGGAACGAGCGTACTTCCTCCACGGCGCGGATGAGCTCGCTCCTCTTGTCATCGCCCGCCACGCTTTAGATAACGACGGCGCCCAGGAGGATTTCACCTTGCGCTACCTGTCGGAAGGGCAGGAAGAAACCCTCCTACCTTATGAAGCCATACCCCTGCGGGAAAACTTCAATGAGAAAGCAGCGTACCTATATAGCGCGGGGAACGGCGCGGAATCGTTGCTGTACGGCAAAACCAAAACGTACCCCGCCAGGGAGAAATGGATCTATGCGTTTACCGACCAGGAAGCGACAACCGAGCAGATGAAGGCTTACTGGAAAGCCATTCGTAGGGATCAAGACAGGCCGGCACGGGCTTTGACCGGGCTCGCCGATATCGCCAAGGCCAACGGCGCCTGGGCACCTTTCATCGAAAGCGTGGGGCCGGATCATGTGTATGACTACGTAGACGCATACGCCGGGTGGAATACCGCCGGCAATAGCCTCGGCACAGTGATGGCCCACCTGGTGTTTTGGGAAGCGGCTCAAGGCTTTCCTGTCCGGGAGAGGAAAGAAGCAGCCGACAGGAATGATAATATGCAGAGGCTTCGTATCGTAGACGATTACTTCTATCAAACCAAAGTCCGTCAGAAGCTAATCGACTGGACTGTGGAGCAAAACTTCCCTTACTTGAGCTTTGGCATAGGATGGCGTTGGCCCACTGCAAGCAATCAAGTAAATATCCTCATGGTGGATGAGCTGCTACCCAGGCCAAGATTACACCCGGTCGATTGGGCTAAACGGCACGGATGGCAGGAATTCAGATGGCTTTGGGCGATTTTCCATCCGTATCAAGTCGAGATATTTCCTGTCTCAGCTGAGTTTCCCTGGCCCAGAACCTTTGAGATACGGATAACAGGCTATACGTGATGCTATAAAAAACGCATCTCCGCGATAAGTATCCTGCCGTCCTGGCGGGGGGCCCAGTCCAGATCGGCGGCGGCGCCGTAGATATCCTCCAAGGAGAGCAGATAAATGGCAAAGGGGTCTTCATAGAGCTTCCGCGCCAGCTCGTCGTACAGCCCCGTCCTCTTGGCGGCGTCCATCTCGGTACGCGCCGCTTCGATCAAGACGTTGAGCCCGGCATTATCCACAGTGGACTGGAAGCCGTCTTTATGCACCAGCATAGAGTAGACGCCGCCCATGTCATACAAATCGTTCGCTGTGTAGGATAGCAGCATATCCGGCGCTTTCCTTGGGTCAAATAAAGCGTCCAGATATACTTTCCGTTCGGCAAAGTCAAGTTCCACATTGAAGCCGGCCTCCCTAAGCTGACCGGCGACGGCAGCGGCAAGGGACTCCTTGCACTGCAAGGAGCCCGATTCGGCAAGTAGGCGAAGGGGCTCGCCGGCGTAGCCGGCTTCTTCAAGTAATTCTCCGGCTTTCCGTATGTCTCTCGGCGCCCCGCTCACAAGCCCGGAGTAGCCGAAGAAGCCGGGCCGGCCGATCTGGCCTTCGCAGGGGGCGGCATAGTCAAGGAATAACTCACGGGCCAGTTCATCGCTGCCGACGGCGTAGTTGGCTGCCTGCCGCATCGCTTGGCTCACCATAGCCCCGGATCTCTGATCAAAACGGATCCATAGTATACCGGTTCCCGGAGCGGACAATGCCTGAGGCATGCCGACGGCGTCTTCGGGGCTCAGCGCGGCGGCGATATCGGCTTCCCCGGACAGCACGGCCTCCCCCCGCGCTGCGGGCTCCCGGATAAAGCGGAAGACGGCTACATCCTGGGCCGGCTGCCCCCCCCAATACCCGCGAAAGCGAACGAGGACGATCTCATCTCCCGCCGTCCAATGATCCAGCATATACGGTCCGGTGCCGTTGGCGGTCTTTGTCAGCGGGCCGGAGGCCTTGCTTTGCGTATATGCTTTCGAGACCATATCCAGCCTGGTCAGCCGGCGCGGGAGGGAAGGATCCGGGTACCGGGTAGTGATCACCAAGGTTTGCTCGCCGGTTCGTTCCGCTCCCACTATGGTTGACAAATCGTAAAACGGTTCGACATTGAAAGCCGGATCGACGGCGCGGTTCACGGAGTACACGGCGTCGTCCGCGGTGAAGACGCTTCCGTCATGGAAGTACACGCCCTCCCGTATCGTGATCTCCCAGCGGAGATCGTCCAGTAGGCGGTAGCCGGCCGCCAGGCAGGGGACAGGCTCGGGGACAGCGCCTTCGAAGAGGAAGAGCGGTTCGTATATGTTATTGGTGATTAGGCGGCAGCTGTCGTCCGCCGCGAAATGAGGATCAAGGACGGAAGGCTCCTCCGGGACAGCGACGATGACTACCGGCTTCGCCGTAAAGGGAGCCTCTTTCCCGGCGCCCCCCGGGAATGCCGAAGAACCGGAGTTGCCGGAGTTGCCCGGATTGCCGGAGCCGCCGGGGTTGCCTGGGCCCCAGGAGCCTTCAGCCGGGCTTTGGCTGCCCGGGGTATTGGGCTTCCCTGTCACCCCTTCCACCGACATCCCGTCGCTGTCGGGCAAGCTATCGGAAGCGGCGCCATGGGGAGAGCCGGGTAGTCCGGCGCATCCGGCAGGCAGGCACAAAGCCAGGGCGATCAATATCGCGATGCAACGTAAGCCGCGGGCCGTATCTCTCAAAACGATTCTCCTACCTCTAATCAAGAGTGTGAATGGGTCAAGGGCATACCTATTTGCAAGCGATGCATCGAACGATTTC
>Ga0082212_10000163_pt1 | contig 97902 bp, 91 predicted proteins | sample TergutNt197P3_FD_71548 | JGI IMG/M metagenome (GOLD analysis project Ga0082212, IMG submission 71548) | Neocapritermes taracua P3 segment gut microbial communities from Petit-Saut dam, French Guiana - Nt197 P3 | ecosystem: Host-associated > Arthropoda: Insects > Digestive system > Gut ...
TACGAGTACGGAAAAGCTAATGACCAAGATGGCCGGGCGAACCGGGTAACCCGGGTTACCGATGAAAGCGGCACGACGGAATACGCATACGGGTTACTGGGAGAAACGATTCAAGAGACCCGCCGTATAACCCGGCTGGATCCCAATGCAGCGGAAAAGAAAGACCGATAAAGAAGAATTCTATCCCACGGTAGATTTGAGAGCAGATAATCTGGAGCAACTCTTGGCAGAATGGCAGCATTATTACAACTGGTTCAGGCCTCATACTTCTCTTGGCGGAAAAAGCCCTGAGGAGCGGCGTTTTGAACTGAGTTCAATAACACCGTTTTGGAATGAGGTTGAAGACAATTATCATCCTGAAAAAGAGCGGTTTCAGGTACAGAATTACTATGACGATTTACGGATCAGAAAATTGAAAGGATGTCTGTGAACCCCATACCTCAGCTTTTCATGGGCCTTTAATGATTTGCCATATCTCCTTAATTTTTAATCGTGTATGGAACTCAAAAAAACGAGGATAATGGTTTTTAAATACTCCGCCGGTTTATCATTTGTTAGTTTTACCGATCACAGCCTCATAATGTTTTAGCAGAATTCCCTTCTCGCTTAAGATAAAATCCTGGTTTGCCCTGATCCTCGAAGGCATTTTGGCTATAAAAATCGCCGCCACTTTTTGTTTTCTCTCGCTGTGATTTCCATCCCGGAGAAGAAGGTAGCTGATTACCAGATCAGTGGCCATTTCCACGAGCCGGCGGGAATGGTAAGTAAGGAACTGATCGTGGTCTTTGTAAGTTTTGGCATATTCCAGGGTTTCGTCAAAGATTTTTCGTGCTTCCCGGATTTTTTCAAGTAATTCAGGGCTGTGGGAATATGTTTCCTGGTCATATTCATCAAGGATCATCTGCGCTATCCCGGAAGTAACGGGTCCGATGGCGGCAACAACCTGAAGCTGAGTGGTTCCTTCGTAAATATTGGTGATTCTGGCGTCTCGGTAGTGCCGTTCGGCATTAAATTCTTTCATATAGCCCGTGCCGCCGTGGATTTGAATGGTGTCATAGGCAACTTTGTTTGCCATTTCGGTGGCATAGGCTTTGACCATGGGAGTAAAGAAACCGGCGAGTTTTGCGTATTTCTTTTTTTCATCAATGATATCGCCCTTTTCTTCGGGGTGTGCCTCGGAATATTCTTCAAGCCCTTCTTTTAGATCAACAAAACGGGATGTTTCGTAGAGAAGGCTCCGGCCCGCCTCCAGGGCTACTCTCATTTCAGTAAGCATTTCGAACACCGGGGGGAGATCCCGTACGGGTACACCAAACTGGATACGCTTGGCCGCATAGAGGTCCGCTTCACGGTAAGCAGCTTCTGCAATGCCGACAGCCTGGGCGGCCACGCCGAGCCGGGCGTTGTTCATGAGCCAGAGGGTATATTTGGTAAGACCCCGCTGACGTTCGCCTAGCAGCTCCGCCGGAGCATGGTTGAACTGCAACTCGCAGGTTGGGGAACCGTGGATACCGAGCTTGTGTTCAAGGCGGCGGATTATCATTTTTTCGTCACGTTTATATATAAAAAACGAAAGCCCCCGCGCTCCTTTACCTTTTTCCTCGCTGCGGGCCAGGACAAGGCCGATGGTCCCGCAGCCGTTGGTGATAAAACGTTTAACTCCGTTAAGATTCCATTTACCGCTGCTGTCCTGCACTGCCTTCAGGTTTACTGCCTGAAGATCACTGCCCGCATCAGGTTCGGTGAGTATCATCGAAGAACCCCATTCGCCTGAACAGAGTTTTGGAAGGTAAGTTTTTTTTTGTTCTTCAGAAGCGAACTTGTTGATTGTTTCGGCAATATCCTGCTGGAGCCCAAAGTTAAGGAATGATGCGTCTGCCCTAGCAAGGATCTCCGCAGCGATACTGAGTATGGTGCAGGGCATATTAAGGCCGCCGTACTGACGGGGTATGCAAAAACCCATCATGTCGGCTTTTGCCAGCATATCCAGCGCTTTCTGTGTCGCCGGATTAAGGGTAACCTGGTTATTCGCCAAGGTGGGACCTTCTTGGTCAACTGCCGGAGCGGCGGGTGCCATATATTCGCCGCAAATTTCCCCGATAATGGAGAGTACCATGCGGTAGGAATCATGGGCATCCGCTGTATCGGCGGGGGCGTGGGCAAAAAGTTTGGCATCTTTAAAGTTTTCTTCTTTCAGATGAATAATGCGATCCAGATCAAGATGTTCCATGTGGAACAAAATATCTTCGTTATCGGTTAAAAAGTTTTCCATATTTTACTCCCTGTTCACACTCTGGCCTTATACGATTTGATCATCCGCGGTATCACCTCGTTTAGATCTCCTATGATTCCATAATGAGCAATACCGAAAATCGGTGCTTCCGGATCATTGTTTATTGCGATGATTCGGGCGGCCCCGTCCATGCCGGCCCGGTGCTGAATCGCTCCGGAAATGCCGCAGGCGATGTAGAGCTTGGGCCGGACCGTGGTGCCGGTCTGTCCAACCTGATGTTCCTTGCCGATAAACCCGGCATCTACCGCAGCGCGGGAAGCTCCAACTTCAGCTCCAAGGGTTTCGGCCAATTCCCGAATTAGGGCAAAGTTGTCTTTGCTTCCTACGCCAATGCCTCCGGACACAATAATTTGCGCCCCCTTTAGGTTGACAGTTTTTTCTTCCAGAACGCGGTTAATAATTTCGCTGGGAAAATCATCCGGTTCAAGCCTTGCGGTGATACGGATCATTTCCGCTTTTCGGGAAGGGTCAGGCTGAGCCATACGCATCACCCCTTCGCGGACCGTGGCCATCTGGGGTTTTTTTTCTGGACATACAATGGTGGCAATAATATTGCCTCCAAAGGCAGGCCGGATCTGATAAAGGATATCTTTATATTCAGTTTCCTTTTGAACATGGTTCCCAATTTGAAGATCCGTACAATCCGCGGTGAGTCCCACCTTAAGGAACGAAGCAGCCCGGGGTGCCAGATCCCGGCCTTCGGTGGTGGCGCCGAATAAAACAATCTGGGGTTTGTACTCGGAAATCACCTGGATCATCAGTTTGCTGTAGGGGATGGGGGTATAAAATTTAAGCCGCGGCTCTTCGATGATGTACACCCGGTCTGCGCCAAGGCTTGCAATGCGTTTTACCTCATCTCCTATCTTGTCCCCGAAAATGGCGGCGCTCACTTCTACTCCAAGCTTGTCCGCTAGTTCCCGTGCTTTGGAGACCAATTCCAGGCTTACCTCCGCCGCTTTGCCTTCTCTTTGCTGTATATATACCATTACACTATTTTCTGTGTTCATAGTTTTTCCTTATCCAAAAGTATGATCGGCGATGAGGCCGTGAATCAATTCGGCAATGCCGGCCTCGCCGGGATCAATATATCTGATGTCCGCGGCAGTGAGGACCACGGAATTGATGTGTTTAACCTTGGTTGGAGATCCGGAAAGGCCGCACTGGATCGGGTCCGCATTGATGGCCGGGATGTCCCACAGAGCCATGGGGTTTGTTTTTTGGGTATTTTCCGCAAAGGGATCATTGGGTGATCCTGTGCTGCCAGTAACGGGAACTGTCCGTTTGTAGGCCATGGTCTTGATCGCCGAGGGAGGCCGGGGTGCCTCTCCTTCGGCGGTAAAGGTAACAAGAACGGGCAGCTTTGCCCTTACTTTTTCCCAGCCCCCTTCGATGGAACGGGCGGCAGTAATTTCTTTTTTTGACGCATCAATGTTTTCTATTTTGGAAACGCAGGTGATCTGGTTTATTCCCAGTTTTTCCGCAGTTTGGGGACCTACCTGGGCTGTGTCCCCGTCAATTGCTTGACGGCCGCAAAGTACCAGATCAAAGGCGCCGGTTTTATTAATCGCACACTTGAGTGCATAGGAAGTGGCCAGGGTATCAGCACCTGCAAAACCCCGGTCCGATACCAGGGCGGTAAAATCAGCGCCCCGGTAGAGACATTCCTTAAGTACCGCCGCCGCCGCCGGGGGTCCCATGGTAATAACACTTACCGTTGTTCCCGGGTTAGCATCTTTGATCTGCATCGCCGCTTCCAGGGCAAAGAGATCATCGGGGTTAAAAACCGCAGGCAGCGCCGCACGGTTTACCGTACCTTCCGCCGTCATGGCCTCTCCTGTTATATTCTGAGTGTCAGGCACCTGTTTTACCAGAACTATCACATTCACAAAAAAGCCTCCTTACTGATTAGGATCAACATCGGCGCTGTAATCAACGCCTTCCACATCAAAGCCGTGGGCTTCCATAAAATCATGCTTAAAGCCGGCAACATCGGTTTCGGTAAATACATTTTCCGGTGTTACCATTTTCATTCTTTCCATGACGGCCCTTTGGACATCCTCTCGCATTTCCCGGTCATCAATGCGGATCCGGCCTTTGCTGTCCACAAGGACCTTGGCAGGATCGGAGGCTGCCTCCGGCGTATAGAGCCTTTCTGTATAGAGCCGGATTATCTGTTCGATGCACCCTTCGTGGATCCCCATTTCTTTCATTACCTTAAAGAGGGTGGAAACATAAAATGGGATAATGGGGATTATTGCGCTGGATCGGGTTACCAGGGCCTTGTTTACCGAAACCCAGGCTCCGGCGATTTTTCCTGCATGGATTTTGTTTATTTCCCGGGAAGCTCGTTCCAGATCTTCCTTGGCTTTGCCGATGGTTCCATTTTTGTAGATGGGCCAGGAAAGTTCAGGGCCCAGGTAGGTGTAGGCCACGGCGCGGGTCTCAGGCGAAAGGAGATTTTCTTTTTCCAGCGCTTCCATCCAGAGTTCCCAGTCTTCGCCGCCCATAACCTTAACCGTATTGTAGATTTCTTCTACCGTGGCGGGTTCCGCTTCGGCCATGGTAAAGGTCCCGTTCATCATGTTAAGGGTTTTTCCGGAAAAAGGAGCGCCGACGGGCTTGATTGCCGATTTATGCATTATGCCGGTTTTGGGATCCGTCCTGACCGGAGAGGCAAGGGAGTAAATAAGGAGGTCGATTTTTGCAGGAATTCTTGCCAAAGCGGCGGCTTTCCGGACCGTTTCGGCGGTTTCGGTTTTCATTTCGCTGGAGAAGGCATTACCGTCCAGGGTTTTGGCAATCAGGCCTTCTTTTGCCGCTTCCCGCTCAAAGGCAAGGTTGTTGTAATAACCAGGGGTAGCGGTATGAGTGTCAGATGCGGGTTTTTCCTTGGACACCCCCACCGTAACGGCGCCGTAACCAAAGGCGGCGGCGATGCGGCTTGCAAGACCGTAGCCGTTAGAACAGCCGATAACCAGGGCCAGGCGAGGCGTTTTTTCGGAGTTCCCTAAGGGTGATTTTGCGCCGGCCAGGTTTTTTTTTGTACATTCAATTTGCCGCCGTACCGAAGCGGCGCATCCTACAGGGTGGCTATTGAGGCAAATATTGTTCCGCACCATGGGTTTGATGATCATAGGTTCCTCTTAAACGGGATTATTTTGGCTCCCCACAAGACACATCCACTCAGCTTCTGCGGCAAGTTCACTGCCGACAAAGGCCTGGCCTGACTGTTTTATCATTTTTGGGGAAATCCGCAGGTTGCTGATTTCAGCCCGTACTTCTTCACCGGGCCTGACCTGGCGGCGGAATTTTACTTTGTCGACGGTGGCAAGAAAAAACAGGGCGTCGCTGCTAATGATGCCGAGCTTTTTTATGCCCGCTCCGCCGGATTGGGCCATGGTCTCGATCAGGATCACTCCCGGCACGACCGGATATTGGGGGAAATGGCCCGCAAAGAAAAATTCTTTTTCGGTGAATATGCGGCGGGCTATAATTTTATTTTTATCAGCCTGTACAATTTCATCTACAAACAGAAACGGTGTCCGGTGGGGCAATAGGTTTTCAATCTCATTCATATTTCCCCCTTCTTTCATCTCCATGCTTCCCGCTTAGATTTTTATTACGGCTGGTATTTTTTAAATACTACCACACCGTTGTGTCCGCCGAAACCCAGGCTTCCCGAAGCGGCGGCGGTTATTGTGCCGTATTGAACTTTATTTGGTACATAGTCCAGATCGCATGTGGGGTCAGGATTCTCCAGGTTAATTGTGGGAGGAAAGAAACCTTCACGGATTGCCAGGATACAGACGATGGCTTCTAGGCCGCCGGCGCCGGCGATACAATGGCCGGTCATGCTTTTGGTGCTGGAAATTTTTAGCTTGGCGGCATGATCTCCAAAGGCATATTTGATCATTTTTGTTTCGGTGGGATCGTTAATCTCCGTAGAGGTGCCGTGGGCGTTATAATACTGAATATCTTCGGGTTTCAAACCCGCATCCAGGATGGCTTTTTTCATGGCGGTGCCGCCGCCAACACCCGTAGGATCCGGAGCTGTAATGTGATACGCATCGGCGCTGACGCCATAACCGGCAAATTCGGCAAGGACAGCGGCGCCTCGTTTTTTTGCGTGGTCCTCGCTTTCTAAAATAAGTACGCCCGATCCTTCGGCCAGTATAAAACCATCCCTGTCCGCGTCAAAGGGGCGGCTGGCTTTTTCCGGCTCATCGCAGCGTTTGGTGGAAAGGGCTTTGAGCATCTGAAAACCGCCAATGGCAAAGGGAACAATGGTTGCCTCGGTTCCTCCGGCGATGATCACTTCGCAGCGGCCGGCACGGATTAGATCCAGGGCCTGGCCCAAGGCGTCGGTACCGGAAGCACAGGCCGTTACCTGGGTAAAGGCCGGGCCCTTAGTTCCGTAGATCATGGAAATATTCCCCGCAGCTTCGTTGTTGATCATCAAGGGGACCGTCAGAGGGAGCATCCGCTTGGGCCCCTGATCAAAAAGTTTTTTGAACGAATCGGTAACGATTTCAAACCCCCCAATGCCGTTTCCCAAAACAATTCCGGTCATTTCCGGTTCGCTGGCAATACGTTTGTTTTCGCCTTCTTTTACAATTAGCCCTGCCTGCTCCAGGGCCTGATCAGTGGCGGCCACGGCAAATTGGGTAAACCGGGCCATTTTGCGGGCTTCTTTTTTGTCCATATACAGGCCTGGATCAAAATTCTTTACTTCCCCGGCAATCTTTACGTCAAAATCCGCCGTATCGAAGGCAGTGATATTTGAAATCCCGCTTTTTCCTGCCTTAAGGGCTGAACTGAACTCTTCAACTGAATTTCCAATGGGAGAAATAACTCCCATTCCTGTTACAACTACCCGTCTCATATTTACTCCTTACATAAACATACCGCCGTCCACGGTAAGAACCTGGCCGGTGATATAGGCAGAATCATCTGATGCAAAAAAGAGGGCGGCGGCGGCAATGTCTTCCGGCATGCCCATTCGTTTTAGGGGAATTTGTTCCAGCATGGTTTCTTTTACCTTGTCGGGAAGAACTGCCGTCATGTCGGTGGTAACAAAACCTGGAGCGATGGCGTTGACCCGGACATTCCTGGAGGCGGTTTCCCTGGCCAGACTTTTGGAAAGTCCTACAAGGGCCGCCTTGCTGGCCGCATAATTGGCCTGTCCTCCATTGCCGTGGAGACCCGACACGCTGGACATATTGATGATCGATCCGGCTTTCTTCCGTATCATATCCCTTCCAACGGTTCGGGCAATGATGAATGCCGTACTCAAGTTTATATCCAGGACTTTGCGAAAATCTTCCAAGCCCATGCGGAAGGACAAATTGTCCCTGGTGATTCCCGCATTGTTTACCAGAATGTCAAAGCCCCCGGATTCCTTAAGGGCTTTTTCTATGATTGGTTCCAGCGTTTCGAGTTCTCCAAGATCCGCGGAAATCCAATGGAGCTTTCCTCCTGCCTTTTCGGCACGGCTCGGCAGATCTTCCGGTTCCCTGGTACTAAGTCCCCAGACTTCTGCACCTTCGGCGGTGAACCGTTCCGCTATGGCCTTTCCGATTCCCCGGGATGCGCCGGTTATCAAGGCCTTTTTATTTTCCAGTTTCATATCCGCTCCAAAGTTAATTTGCTCTTGAGAGTTCTGTTATTTCCGCCGCCGTACCAGCGGCATGACAGGGTATGGTACTTCCCGTATCCTTCCACAACCCCTGAAGCACCTTGCCGGGTCCTGTTTCAAAAAGAGCCTCGGGCTGCAATTCCGCCAGGGCCGCTTCTTCATCGGTCCATCTGACGCCTTCTACAATCTGTCTCAGCGCCAGAGCTTTTGCTTCGGCCCCGCTTTGTATTTGTTTTCCCGTTACATTGGAAAAGAGTTTTATCGCAGGATCGTTAAATTGAACTTTTTCCAGAATAGGAGCAAATGCTTCCGCCGCTTCCTTCATAAAGGGCGAGTGGAAGGGACCAGCTACCTGGAGGCGCAGGACACGTTTGGCGCCCGCTTCCTTAAAACGGTTTTCCGCTTCCTTCAAAGCTGCGGCATTGCCCGATACCGCCACTTGCTTTGATGAATTGTAATTTGCCGCATAGAGATCTCTTAGGCCGCCGTTTTTCCATTCGGCGATAAGGACCTCTATCTGCTCAGGGGGCAGCCCTATAACGGCGGCCATGCCGGGCGCTTCGCCGTCTGCTGCGGCCCTTATACGGTCTATGGCGGCCTGCATGGCCTTGCCCCGCTCATCGGTAAGGCGGAAACAGTCCTCTATGCTGATCACTCCGGCACAGCACAAAGCGGGGTATTCTCCCAGGCTGAAGCCGGCGCAGGCGGCGGGGATTATGCCCCGTTCTTTCAGATATGCGGCGGCGGTCAGGGAAGCGATGCAAAGGGTAGGTTGAGATACATCGGTCCGTTTAAGGGTTTCTGTGTCTGAATCCCGGATTAGGCCAACCATGTCACGGCCCAGAACAGCCGATGCGGTTTCAAAGATCTTTTTTGCTTCCGCAGAAACTTCAATCAGGTCCAATCCCATGCCGGGGTATTGAGCGCCCTGGCCGGGGAACAGAAAAGCCGCATTTTTTCCTACCATCTGATTAAATTTCCTCCATAGGTTAGTCCGGCGCCAAAACCCACGGTCATGATCAGATCTCCCTTATTTATGGCCCCGGAACGGTTCAGTTCGTCCAGGGCAATGGGAATGGATGCGGAAGAAGTGTTGGCGTATTCTTCTATATTCAGGTAGAATTTTTCCAGCGGTATCTTCAGCCGTTTTCCTGCGGCCTGTACGATACGGGCGTTTGCCTGGTGGGGAACGATGAATTTTAGATCATCCGCGGTAATGTTTTTTTCCTTCATCATTTTGGCTATGATTTCGGCCATGATCCCCACGGCAAAATTATAAACCTCTTGGCCCCTCATAGCTATAAAGGCACCATCATCAATGGGGTCGCCTTTTTTCCACGGTGCCCTGCCGCCGCCCCGGCGGACGATAAGGCTGTCCCAGCCCGAACCATCGGCGCCCAGGATCGTTTTAAGCAGACCCCGGTTGTTGGATGAATCAGCGGTATCCGGTGTTTTTTCCAACAGAACTGCCCCGGATCCGTCTCCAAAAAGGACACAGGTGGACCGATCTTCCCAGTTGGCGAATCTGGTAAGTACCTCTGCCCCGATTACCAGAGCCCGCTTTCGGCTGGAGTCGGCCCTTAATAAGGCGGCAGCGGTTTCCAAACCGTAGATAAAGCTGGAGCAGGCCACGGTAACGTCCATGGTGGCGGCATTTTTGGCTCCCAGAATATGTTGAACAACGCAGGCTGTGGATGGGCAGCAATAGTAATCCAGGGTGGAGCTCCCTAAAACGATCAAATCCAGCGTTAAAGCAAGCTCCTCGGGGCTTTTTTCCTGGACGGTGCCCTTTTCTATGGCCCATTTTAAGGCTTCCATGCCGGCGGCGGCTCCCAAATCACTGGATGCGGTTTTCTCGTCGGCAATATGCCGGGATCCAATCCCCGAGTGGGAACGGATCCATTCATCAGTGGTATCGAGCAGGGCCGGTAATTCCTGGTTAGTCACCCTCCGGGGAGGTATCGCCCGGCCGGTCCCAATTATTTCAATGGCCATTAAAACCTCTGTTTTAGATTTTTTAGGATGGAGACAGGCGGCGCTTTCCTTGACAAAATACGAAAAAATGTCATACGTTGAATATAATTGCCCCATAAAGAAATGTCAAGGCCGGATTTAGCATGAGCCAGCGGGATCATTGACATGCCCATAGGGGCGCACTATCATGATCAACATAAACCAGCCAAAGACAGGAGGAATCGGATGAAAAAACTTTTGGCAATCGCTTTTGCGGCGGTCATTGTCTTCTCGTTTACCATGTGCAAACCCAGCGGGCCAACGGGAAACGCTATTAAGGCGGATGTGTTTTGGTACACGTTCAGGGACACATACCTGACCAGTGTACGCAACGCTATGGAGGATAACCTTAGGTCCATGTCCCAGATCAACTACACCATGCATGACTGCGAAGAGAATCAGGCCATACAGATTCAGAAGATCGAAACAGCCATCGCCCAGGGTACAAATTTGTTGATTGTCAACATTGTTACCACAGGCTCGGAGGAAGCGGCCATGAATATCGTTGAATTGGCCAAGGATGCCGAACTGCCGCTGATCTTCTTTAACCGCGAGGTTTCAGATGAGGTGGTTAATTCTTACGACAAATGCTGCTTTGTGGGCACGAACGCGGACGAAGCCGGCTACATGGAGGGCGAAGCTATCGCCAATTTCCTGCTTAGGGATGAACACTTTGCCGGCGGAAAATCCATTTACGACCTGGACGGAGACGGAACAATCAAGTATATCATGTTCCGGGGCGAGCATGGCAATGCGGAAGCTTTTGGACGTACCAAATATTCCGTAACGGAAGCTAACAGGCTTCTTGAAGACAAAGGCCTCAAGCTTGTGCCTTCTCCGGCCAATCAGAGAAGCACCCAATATGCAGATGACGGCATAAGCAACTTCTTCCTGTATGGCAACTGGTCTTCCGCCGAAGCGGCTAACCTTATGCGCACGGCTTTGTCAGCGCATTCTCTTACTGATGGTTCTATTGAGCTGATCATCGCCAACAATGATGACCAGGCCATGGGCGCCATCGAAGCCATGAACGAGGAAGGCTTTAACACCGGCAGGGAAGGGTCGGGATACATTCCGGTATTCGGTGTTGACGCCATCACGGGTGCTGTGGAAGCCATCAATGCCGGTAAAATGACCGGGACGGTACTGCAAGATGCCGAGGGGATGGCAAAGACTATCCTGGCGCTGGCGCAGAACATTTCCAATGATCAGGATGTGTTTGCCAACACCTCCCGCTACAATGTGGACAGCGGATCCAAAAAAATTCGTGTGCCCTACGCTATCGTTAATTAAGGGTTTTTGAACAAGTCCAATGCGGAAAGGAGCGGGAATCCCGGCAGCGCTGCCGGGATTCCCGCTCTTCTAATTAGATTAACAGGTATGCATGGATAACTATCTATTGCAAATAGTCCAGGTAAGCAAAGCCTTTACGGGAGTAAAAGCCCTGGACAAAGTCAGTTTTAACGTACGCCCGGGAACCATCCATTCCCTTATGGGCGAAAACGGTGCCGGCAAATCTACTTTAATGAAATGCCTCTTTGGCATATATGCCAAAGACAGCGGTGAATTTATACTGGACGGTAAAAAAGTCAGTTTTGCCAGTTCAAAGCAAGCCATGGAAAACGGCGTGTCCATGGTGCACCAGGAATTGAACCAGGTGCATACCCGCAGCGTGATGGAGAATATCTGGCTGGGCCGTTTTCCAGGACTGCCGCCTGTCTATGTTAACCACAAAAAAATGTATCAGGACACACTGGATATTTTTAGAAAACTGGATATTTCCATAAACCCCAGAGCTATAATCAGTACACTGTCCGTATCCCAGCGCCAGATGGTGGAGATCGCCAAGGCTGTTTCCCATAACAGCAAAATTATCGTTTTTGACGAACCAACTTCATCCCTGACCGATGTGGAAGTGGATCATCTGTTTCGCATCATTGGAAATCTGCGAAACCAGGGATGCGGTATTATCTATATATCCCACCGCATGAGTGAGATACTGCGGATCTCTGACGAAGTTACGGTTATGAGAGACGGTAGAGTGGTGAACACATTCCCCGCCCCTGAGCTTACCATGGATAAGATTATCACCATGATGGTGGGACGCGAATTGGACAATGTTTACCCGCCCAAAGACAATGTGCCGGGGGAGGTGATTTTTAAAGTTGAGGGACTTACAGCTCAATTCCGTAACCTGCAAGATGTTTCCTTTGAACTACGTAAGGGGGAAATACTGGGAATGGCGGGCCTTTTGGGATCGGGACGTACCGAGACGCTGGAGGGTATTTTTGGCCTTGTTACTCTAAAGTCGGGCAGGCTGTATAAGAACGGATCGGAGATAAGGACCGGAAAACCGGAGCGCGCCAAAAAACACGGTTTTGCCATGCTTACCGAAGAACGGCGTACCTCGGGGATTTTCAGCATTCTCAATGTTCGGGACAACATTGCTGTGGCCAATATAAAAAATTATAAACGAATGCACTTGTATATAAGCAGCAAGAAAATGTTATTAGACGCCAAATGGGCCATTGATACTTTAAGGATAAAAACACCCAGCCAGCAGACTCAGATACGATCCCTGTCCGGCGGGAATCAGCAAAAAGCTATTTTTGGACGATGGCTGCTAACAAAGCCTGACATACTCCTGCTGGACGAACCTACCCGGGGTATAGATGTAGGTGCCAAATACGAAATATACCAGATCATGATTGACCTTGCAAAACAGGGGAAGTCCATTATTATGGTGTCCAGTGAACTGCCGGAACTACTGGGCGTCTGTGATAGAATTATTGTTATGTCCGGCGGCTGTAAAACAGGCGATTTGGACGCCAGAGCAACAAGTCAGGAAGAAATTATGACCTTGGCGGCGAAATATGTGTAAGGCAAGGGGGAGAATGGAATGAACGATAGCGGTCCGCTTTCAAGCTTCGCCGGTGCATTAAAGCTCCGCTGGCAGAACTATAATGGGCTTAGCAGAAAAGAAAAGATGGTATGGTGGGGTGATTTTTTGGTACGAAATGCCATGTACATCATAATTGTCATGGTGGTTATCTACGTTCAGATATACAGCATGCAGAACAATTTTTCCAATGCTTTTTTGTCTTTTAAATCGATCATGGACATTTTGAAACGGGCGGCGTCGGCCCTGTTTCTGGCCCTGGGTGTCGGAGGCATAATAGTATTGCAGGGAACAGATCTGTCCGCCGGCAGAATTATGGGGATCACCGCCTGTGTCTGCGCTTCGCTTTTGCAAATGCCCCTGGAGCAGTACCGGGCAAAGATGTTTCCCGCTTTGGACACTCCGCCTATCGTTGCGGTGATCTTTCTTTCATTAGCTATCGGCGCAGTATTTGGTATTTTTAACGGCTTTTGTACTGCAAAATTCAAACTGCACCCATTTATTGTAACCCTGGCGACTCAGTTGATCCTGTACGGCCTGGTATTGATGTATGTGCAGATGGGAACAAACGGCGGAGGTCCCATATCCGGCCTGACTGATCAATACAAGGAGGTGGTCAAATACACGCTGAATTTCGGAGGTACCGCAATTCCTTTGTATGTGCTGTATGCCATAGCAGCCGCAGCCATAATGTGGTTTATATGGAATAAGACAACTTTGGGCAAAAATATGTACGCCGTCGGGGCAAACCCCGAAGCGGCCAATGTTTCCGGCATCTCTGTTATGAAGACAACTATTCTGGTATTTATGATGGCCGGCATACTCTACGGTTTCTCCGGCTTTATTGAAGCAGCACGTATTGGGTCCAACAGCCCCTCTACCGGAGTTAACGCCGAACTGGATGCCATCGCCGCCTGTGTTATAGGCGGAGTAAGTTTTACCGGAGGCACTGGCAAAATCAGCGGTATAATAACCGGTGTCATCCTTTTGCAGATAATAAGCGTTGCCCTGCAATGGCTCAGTGTTTCAAGCGATATGCAGTATATCATCAAGGGCATTATCATACTTGTAGCGGTGGCTATAGATATGCGCAAATATTTGGCAAAAAAATAACGGCGGGCTTTGTTTCCGGAGGATGAAGATGACGGCTCTTATAGCCCCGGCGGATATTGCAAAATACATAGATCACACCCTGCTCAAGGCTGATGCAAAATCGGAGGATATAGAAAAACTCTGCGCCGAGGCAATGCAAAATCAATTTTTTTCAGTGTGCATTAACGGCGTCTATGCGGCTCAATGTGCAAAACTCCTAAAAGGCAGCGGCGTTAAGGTTGTTTCGGTGGCTGGCTTCTCTCTGGGCGCCATGGCTGCCAGGGTAAAAGCCTGCGAGGCCGGTGCGGCCATTGAAGACGGTGCCGAGGAAATAGATATGGTCATGAATATCGGCGCCATGAAGTCGGGAAACCTTAAACTTGTGGAAGAAGATATGGCTGCCGTCCGCAGGGTCTGCGGATCATCAATCCTGCTCAAAGTGATTATAGAAACCTGCCTTCTTACCACAGAAGAGATCATCGGGGCCTGTAAAATTGCAAAAAATGCCGGCCTTGATTTTGTAAAAACATCAACGGGGTTTTCCGCTGCGGGGGCGGCGGTGGAACATGTGGCATTGATAAAAAAAACCGTTGGCTCAGGGATGGGCGTTAAGGCTGCAGGAGGAATAAGAACCTTTTCCTGTGCGGCAAGCATGATCAGTGCCGGAGCAGCCAGACTCGGTACTTCAAACGGCCTAAGCATTATTAAGGGGGCGCCCGCACAAGATGCAAATAGCATAGGGTATTGACATATATGGGTCAGACGGCCCTTGAATATGTTATCCCCCCTAGGTATACTTATTAGATAACGGAGCTGTTTATGGGAATACTAGGCATATTATTACTCGTTGTTTTTGTCATTACCGCGGTATTATTAATCCTCCTGGTGCTGGTCCAGAATGAAGAAGGAGACAGTCTGGGGGGTATTTTTGCAGGAGGCAGCGGGTCCGCATTCGGATCACGGTCTGGAAATATCCTGACTAGGGCTACTTCCATTTTGGGAGCCCTATTTCTTGTTTTGAGCTTGAGTATGGCGCTGCTCAACCGCAGTGCCGGAATGTCCGGAATAGAGGCTGCCGGGAGGGATCAATCCGCCAGCCAGGATACCTGGGAAAATACCGATACCGGCGATATAACAGGAATGGAAGAATAATATGATTGTGAGTGAGCTTTTTGAACCGGAGTTTATTAAAATCGGCATGGAAGCCGAGGACAAGGATGAGGCCTTTGAAGAGCTTGCTGATGTTTTTTGCCAGGCTTCCCGGCTTAACATCAGGGAAGATATTCTCGGTGCAATCAAGGAACGGGAACGAAAAATGTCTACAGGGATTCAAAAGGGCATTGCCATTCCCCATGGTAAAACCAGCGCCGTCGATAAGGTCTGCGGGGTTTTGGGCATTTCCCAGCGGGGTGTTGATTACGACGCTCTGGACGGCAAGCCGGTGTACCTTCTCTTTATGATCCTGGTTCCCTTGGCAGAAACAGAATTGCACCTGCGGATCCTAAAACGGCTGGCGGAATTGTTGCAGAATCCTCAGTTTTTTACCGATTTGGCGTCTCAGCAAGATCCGGTTGCAGCCAGTGGAGTTATTAAAAAATATGAAAATATCCTTGCTGCCATAGATTAATATGGAAGAAACAAACATTCTGCAGCATTTGCTTGAAATTGAAGATCAGGCGGCACTTCTGGTGGACGATGCCCAGGCAGAGGCTGACCGGCGTATTAAGAAAGCAGAGGAACAATACCGCCTTTCCTATGATAGAGAATACCTTGCATTCATGACGGAACTGGAGGCAGAATACCAAAAAGGATTAGCTGTTGTCAAAGAAGAATATGACAAATCTTTGAGCGAATGCCGTGTGGACTTTGATGTCATGCCCAGAGACAATGGCGCTTTTTCCGCCTTTGCTTTTTCTCTGCTTGTCCATGGAAACGGCAAAGCAACAAGCAAAAAATGATTACAGCGAGTGAACGGGCCTATGCCTATGCCAAAGCCTGCGGGATTATCGGTAAATCCTTTGTAGGCCGCCGTATTGCCGCCCTCCACCCGATAAGACGCCTTTCGGAACTGGATCGCCTTGTTTTCGGATCCGAAGCCAAGGATTTGCCGGAACGGGAATTACTTTTCGATATGGAACAGCGTTTATCCCATCGTTCTGTGACGGCCCTTTTTTCGATCCTCAATTCATATAAAAAGGCACCGGAGCTATTAAAGATGCTAATCCGTGTTTATGAATATTCTGACCTGGAAAAAGTGCTGGCCCTGCTCATTCAGAAGGAAAAAATGGCAAAGCCGGCCTGTACCCCCCTGGGCAGCTATGGGACGGTTAATTTTGATGCATGGCCCGATGCCAAAGCAATGCTTGAGGGAACGGAATTTGAATTCCTAATTGAAAAATTTTTTAATCAAAATATTTCCGCTGATGATGAACATAATGAAGATAACATAAACCTGGAAACAATTTTGGATCGCCATTACTATATCAAATTATGGGAAAGCCTAAAGGAACTAAAAAAGAGCGACCGCGAAGCGGCGGAAAGAATTATCTCCGAAGAGATTGCCCTTCATAACTGTACATGGGTACTCCGGCTGCGGTCCTACTATTTTTTGGAGGCTGAAGAAGTCAAGCAGCATCTGGTTATAATCGATGAACATCCCAATCTTTGCCGGGATGCCTTGGCGGCGTTGGAATTTTCCCTGAATACCGCCGGGGATTGGAAAAAATGGAGACGTGTTAAATTTCTTAATCCCCCTTCCCATGACGGATCCTGGATTGCTGATGCACGGTACTTTCAGGCTGCCGCTGCGGAATACCTATACCGCCTTGCCCTCCGCGACTTTAGGATCCGCCCGGCATCAATGGATGCAATTTACTGTTTTTTTAAACTCAAACATTTTGAGGAAGACCTCCTTATCAGCAATACAGAGCGGCTTGGTATGGGTATGCCCAGCAAAAGTGTACTTGGTGTGATGGAGACTTCTTTATGATGCGTCCCCGGAAGATGAAGCAAATTGAAATTACTGTCCTATCCAGGGATGTAGATTCAGTGATCGAATATCTGGGCCGAAAGGAATTGATGCATTTTTCCAGTGACAACAATGATGCTGGTGCCGGCAGTTCCAATAAGACGCCGCATATTCGGGAAAACCTGAACCGCCTCCAATCTGCGGCTGTGTATTTAGGCATTGAACTTCCCAAGGAGCCGGAGGAGGATACCGTTCTTCTTCAGGAAGAAGAAGAGAGCATGGCGGTTACCCTGACAGAAACGATCTTCGAACTAAGCGCAAAAGAAAATGAGCAGCATGGGGAAAGGAAAAAACTGGAAGAAACTATTAATGAAGCGCTGGCTTTTTCCAAACTGAACGCTCCTTTTTCTGACTTGGAACATCTTTCTTACATGACCCTGAGGATAGGCCATCTTGATCCCCGCCGTCATGAAGAACTTCGGGAAAATCTTGCTGACCGGGCGGTGATTATCCCCCTGGATGATAAGGGCCGGGTTTTGGCCGCCGCCTCTCGAAAGGGCCGCTTTGCCCTGGATTCGGCCTTGAAAAATACGGCCTTTACTCCCATTGCTATTCCAGAAGGCTATAAGGGAGTTCCTTCAGAGCTGCTGGAAAGCCTTAATGGCAGGCTCGCAGCGATAGATATCGAACTGGAAAATATTAACGCAAAAAAACAGGAAATAAAAAAAGAACAGGACACTATTTTAAAAAAACTTGCTGCTTCCTTTCTAATGGCAGAAACGGTGGAGGAAATTAAACGAAGGCTCCGGGGAACGCAGAATGCGTTTGTTATCAGCGGATGGGTTCCAGCGGATGATGTAAAAGAACTTGTGGCAGAACTCAACCGGCGTACCAATGGCCGGACGGCAATTCGTTCCTACAATCCGGAAGAAGTGGAGAATGTGACGGAGGGCCGGGAAAAGGTACCAGTCTCTCTAAGTCATGGGGCCTTTGTCCGCGGTTTTGAACCGGTGGTGCTTTCCTATGGCTCTCCCCTTTACGGTACCCTGGATCCTACACCCTTTGTGGCGTTTTTCTTTTCGATTCTCTTCGGGATCATGTTCGGTGATGTCGGCCAGGGAATGATTCTCCTCCTTTTTGGATTTCTTTTTGGTTCAAAAAATAGTAAAAAATCCCTTGCATCTTTTAGGGGTTATTCCGTTCCCCTCAAAGCGGTGGGAATTTCTTCCATGATCATGGGTTTTTTAAACGGCAGTTTTTTTACCAATGAACATATTCTTGTAAAACCAACCCAGACGGTATTGGGATTTTTTATGAGGATCCTGAATATAGCCGGAGAACCTCCGGAAAGGATACTCAATTTGGTACCCGAAAAAGGGAATATCGGCAAAGTGTTATACTTTTTTGGTTTTACCATTGCCGTGGGGGTGATCCTGAATTCAATTGGACTTGTGGTAAACATCGCCAACCAATTTTCCCTAAAAAGATATGAAAAGGCCATTTTTTCCAAATCAGGACTCGCAGGGATACTCTTTTTTTGGTATGCTATATTTATGGTGGTGCGGATAATTCAGGGCGGGAGTTTTGAGAGGTATGATTATGCGGGACTTGCCATCCCGATATTTTTTATTATCAGCGGCCCCGCAATTTGGCGTCTTCTTGCCGGTGAACGACCCGTTTTGGAACATGGGCTAGGGGTCTTTATTGTGGAAGGATTTGTGGAACTCCTTGAGGTGGGTTCTTCCTACATCGCCAATACCGTAAGCTTCCTAAGGGTTGGCGCCTTTGCCCTTTCCCATGCGATGCTTTCGTTTATCGTCTTTACTCTGTCGGATATGGTCCATAAGCTTACCGCAGGTCCTTTCTTTTCTATTCTTATTCTTTTTATTGGCAACGCCATAATCATAATCCTGGAAGGGATGATCGTTGCCATTCAGGCTGTTCGGCTTCAATATTATGAATTTTTCGGCAAGTTCTTTTCCGATATGGGAGTGGCCTATGCCCCTTTCCATTTTAGAAATAAGACAAAACCATAATGTTAGGTTGCAAGGAGTTTGCTTTAATGAAGAAAAAGCTGTTTTTTTTAGCCATGTTGCTGGCGTTGGGATTTGTGGTATTTGGCCAGGAAGCTGCAGCCCATGCGGCAGAGGCAGAGGCCCAAGCCCAAGCCCAAGCTACGCCGGTATGGAAGTATTTTGCCGCCGCCCTGGCGGTAGGAATTTCCTGCATCGCCGGAGGCATTGCCGTAGGCCAGATAGGATCCGCCGCCATGGGAGCCATGAGCGAAAACCCTGAACTTTCAGGAAAGGCGCTGCCTTATGCTGGTCTGGCAGAAGGAATATGCCTATGGGGTTTTATAGTGGCACTCATAATCCTTTTGGTTTAGCGTGGATTTTTTTTTTATTGGGGATCCGGAACTTGCCATTGCTTTTCGTTTTATGGGGATCCAGGGGAAAGTCGTTTCCGGAGCAGAAGAAGCTTTGGCAGCATTCAAAAAGTGCACCTATAGCTGGAATGAAACCGCCGGAGTCTTCCTCCCTGGGAAAGAAGGCTGCCGGGTTCTTATCGTAACGGAGGAAACCGCTGATTGGCTTGGAGAAACTCTGACAAACTGGCAGCTCAGCGGTTCCTATCCTCTGGTGGTTGAGATTCCCGGAATCATGGGGCATATTGAGGGCCGAAAAACCCTGGTCGATTTAATTCGGGAAGCAATAGGGGTTCATGTGTAAGATATGGAAGAATTACTGTCAATTGAATCGCTGGACAGGGAAATCCTAGAGGATGCCCAAAAAAAAGCGGCTAGGATCCTCAAAAATACTGATGACTCAATTAGCGTGTCAAAAGCGGAATGGGAAAATAAACTAAAACAAAATCTGGATACGGCCCGGGAACACTTTGATGAAAAAATTAAGGAGGGACGCAGGGAAATCCTTGCCCGGTTTCCCATGGACAAGCGGAAGATCCGGTCGGAAACCATAGAACGATTTCTTAACCAAGCCATGGAAAATTTTCTTCAATCCCTGGATCGTTCGTCCCTGCTTTCAATTTTGAAAAGAGAACTGGCACTCCGGGCAGTAGAAATTTCCTCAAGCCATTCTGAGGGGGAAATCCGTTACCGGCTGCTTTCCAAAGATGAATGTTCCGCCCTAGTCTCCGATTCTTTTCCGGGCCTGTCTTTCCGTTTTTCTGAGGATCCTCTTTACGCGATAAGGGGCTCCTTTCCGGCCCTGGTAATCGAATTTCCGGATCTCAGGCTCATTGCATCGGTGGACAGGGCGGCGAATGAACTGCTGCTGGATAAGCGGGCGGAACTGACCTCTGCTTTGCTGGGAACTCTGGAGGATTTGATCTGCACGGGAGGCGATCGTGACTGAGATGACGGGAAAAGTCAAACGCATTACCGGACCGATCATCAAAGCGGATGGGTTGGACAAGGCAGGGCTCTTTGATGTGGTAGAAGTGGGAGAACAGCGGCTGTTGGGGGAGATCGTTCGTTTGGAAAAAAGCGAAGCCCTTATCCAAATTTACGAAGATGATACGGGGCTTGAAATTGGAGCTCCCGCTGTATCCACCGCCCGGCCCTTATCGGTATTCCTTGGTCCCGGCCTTATCGGAACAATTTACGACGGTATTCAGCGGCCATTAAAGGTGCTGTACAAAAAGGGAGGCCCCTTTATGAGTCCCGGCGTGCGGGCCGAAGCGCTGGATATGGAAAAGCGCTGGCCCTTTGTGCCGGATGCGGAATTGACCGCCCGGATTATCGGCGGAAATGTGACGGCAGTACCGGGGATGAAACTGGGGACGGTTAAGGAAACAGAAAGTATTACCTGTACGATTATGGCACCGCCGGACACCAAGGGCCGGATTGTTTGGCTTGCCCCGGCGGGGGATTATACCTGTATCGATGTGGTTGCCCGGACCGATGAGGGAAAGGAAATTAACCTGGCCCAATGGTGGCCGGTACGAATTCCCCGGCCCTGTGCCCAGAGACTTTCGCCGGATCAGCCCCTGATTACAGGATCACGGGTAATTGACCTTTTTTTTCCCCTTCCCAAGGGCGGGACCGCGGCCATCCCCGGCGGTTTTGGAACGGGAAAGACCATGACACAGCATACCATTGCCAAATGGTGCGATGCCGATGTTATCGTTTATATTGGCTGTGGCGAACGGGGAAACGAAATGACCGATGTCCTTTCCGAGTTTCCCCGCCTGGAAGACCCCCGGACTGGACGGACCCTTATGGAACGGACGATCCTTATTGCAAATACCTCCAATATGCCCGTTTCAGCCAGGGAAGTTTCGATTTATACCGGAGTAACCCTGGCGGAATTTTACCGGGACATGGGGTACCATGTGGCGATTATGGCGGATTCTACCAGCCGCTGGGCGGAAGCGCTGCGGGAGCTTTCGGGCCGTATGGAAGAAATGCCCGCTGAAGAAGGTTTTCCCGCCTATCTTCCTACAAGACTTGCTGAATTTTATGAACGGGCCGGCATGGTTCGCACCCTGGGAGGAAAGAAAGGATCAGTAACGATCATCGGTGCTGTATCCCCTCCCGGCGGCGATTTTTCCGAGCCCGTAACCCAGCATACTAAGCGTTTTATCCGTTGTTTTTGGGCCCTGGACCGGGAACTGGCTAATGCCCGGCACTATCCGGCGATCGGCTGGATTGACAGTTATTCCGAGTATGCCGAGGAAGTAAAACCCTGGTGGGAAAAAATCAGTCCCTCCTGGACCCGGATCCGGCAGGAAGCAATGGAACTCTTAAAAAAAGAACAACGGCTGCAGGAAATTGTCCGGCTAATCGGCCCCGATGCCCTCCCCGACGGGGAGCGGCTGATCCTTATTGCGGCGGAACTTATCAAAGATGGCTTTCTCCAGCAAGACTGCTTTGACCCGATGGACAAATTCTGTGCTCCCCTCAAACAAATCCGGCTTTTGGAACTCATTATGGAATTTTACCGCCGCTGTGATTCCTGCATCCGCTTAGGGGCCCCCATTTACAGGCTCAATGTCATTAGAAGATCGGACAGTCCCGAGATAGATTCCGTTGATTCATACAAAGGAGAGGAAAGACGAAAGCCTATTCGTGAACGCCTGGTTCGGCTTAAAAACGAAATACCCAACGGTGATGAACAGGGTTTTTCTTATTTTGAGCAGGACATGATTAAAACGCTGGAAACGCTGGAACGGAGCTACCGTAACAAGGAATTGCTTTAAAATCCCCTTCCAATACCCTACACAGCGGAGGTTTCGGCGGAAGGTCCGGCAGGAACCGGTCCTTCGGAGCTGTTGTCTGGTTTATTTGCAGTAATTGTGCGGGTTACGCCGCCTGATACATATACCCGCCCGCATTCAGGGCAGATTGCCGTGTGAATCGCAACGGTTTGGCTGACGATTTTTCTGCCTTCCCGTTCTGCTTTAGCCTGTTCATGGGCCACATGTTCGCCCTCGTGGGCGGCTACACTGCCCGCAGCCTGGCCGGGACTTAGGTGGGTCGGCGCCTGGAAACTGACGGAAGGATCGCTGGATCCATCTTGATATTTGCGGCTCTTGCAAGTTTGGCATTCATGGGCTTCGAAGGCTTCGGCAACTCCCCTGGGACCGCCTCCGTTTGGCATTAGGACCGGAACGGTTTTTGGTTTTTCCTGGGGACCCGCTTCGCCAGGGATATACCGGTTATAGGCATTCCAGGCTTCCGGAGAAATATCCACAATTACCCCTGTTCCAGGACGGCTGATCTGCGGGGGGACGCGTTCCGTTTCAAAACCGGTTCCGGAAATGCCGGGATCCATGGCAATAGTCTGCCCGGCCGCTAGTTGTCCAGCAGTCTGCGGTGTTTGAAAATAATAAGATGGATACGCAGTATCAATATACACAAGGTAAGTATACGCTATTTTGAATCAAAGTCAAGGAAAAACCGGCTATGCCGTTTTCTGGAAACTTTGGATCTCCGGCGGTATGGATTTTTCTACCGTTTCCTGGGTAATCACTACCCGTTTGCTTCCTTCCATGGAGGGGATTTCGAACATGATGTCCGTCATAAGCCGTTCCACAATGGCCCGCAGTCCCCTGGCGCCGGTTTTTTGCTTTATTGCCGTATCGGCAATGGCGTTGATTGCTCCGTCGGTAAATTCCAGAGCCACATCGTCATAGGACAGGGAAGCCTGGTACTGTTTGACAATGGCGTTTTTCGGCTCCGTGATGATCCTCATTAGGTCTTCCTTCCGCAGTTCTTCCAAACTGACCACGATGGGAAGCCGCCCGATAAATTCGGGGATCATCCCAAAATGGATAAGATCATCCGGGTGGAGGTTGGAATACAATTCCCTCAGACTTTTTTCCCGGTTGTCCTTGATTTCTGCACCGAATCCCATGGGATGCTGAACTACCCGGCGTTCAATATATTTGTCCAGCCCCACAAAGGCGCCGCCGCAGATAAAGAGGATGTTGGTAGTGTCGATACGGATCATTTCCTGATTGGGGTGTTTCCGTCCCCCCTGGGGGGGCACCGAAGCGATGGTGCCTTCGATAATTTTAAGCAGGGCCTGTTGAACTCCTTCGCCGGATACATCCCGGGTAATGGAAATGTTTTCTCCCTTCCTGGCTATTTTGTCAATTTCGTCGATGTAGACGATGCCCCGTTCGGCGGAAGCGATATTCCCCCCGGCGGCTTGGATTAGCTTGAGGAGAATGTTTTCCACATCTTCTCCTACATAGCCCGCCTCGGTCAGGGTGGTAGCGTCCACCAGGGCAAAGGGTACTTTCAGTTTCCGGGCCAGGGTTTTGGCCAGGAGCGTTTTCCCCGTTCCGGTGGGACCGATCAAAAGGACGTTGGATTTTTCGATTTCCACATCGTCGGGAGTTTTTACCGGGTTAGCGATCCGCTTGTAGTGGTTGTAGACCGCCACGGATAGGGCCTTTTTTGCCTCATCCTGGCCTATAATAAACATATCCAGGTATTTTTTGATTTCCCTGGGGGTAGGGATGTCACCGGTGAATTGGGCGGTAAGGTCTTGTTCTTCGTCGGAAAGGATCTTCCGGCAGACTTCCACGCATTCATCGCAGATAAATACTTCGTTGGGGCCGGCAATGATCCGCCGGGCCATATCGGCACTTTTTCCGCAGAAGGAACAGGATCGTTCCCCCCCTCCGAAACCGTTACGCAGCCGCGCCATTTTTTTCCTTTGTTAAGACCCGGTCGGCTATGCCGTAGGTCACCGCTTCTTCGGCGGACATAAAGAAGTCCCTTTCCAAATCAACGGCGATCTGGGCAGGATCCTTTCCCGTATGGAAGGCAAAGTAATCGATGGTGATTTTTTTGAGCCGCAGTATTTCCTTGGCGTGTATCCCAATATCCCGGGCCTGACCTTGGGCACCCCCCCAGGGCTGGTGGATTACTACCCGGGAAGAGGGCAGTACCAGCCGCTTTCCCGGCGCTCCGGCGGCAAGGATCAACGCCGCTATGCTGGCCGCCTGACCCAGACAGATTGTCTGTACATTGGATTTTACATGCTGGATGGTATCGTAGATCGCCAGCCCCGCGGTAACCGAACCGCCGGGGGAATTGATGTAGAGGTTGATGTCTTTTTCCGTATTCTGGCCGTCCAGAAAGAGAATCTGGGCCACCGCCAAATCGGCGTTCAGGTCCATAATGTCCCCGTCCAGAAAGATGATCCGGTCCGAAAGAAGCCGGGAATAGATATCGTAGTACCGTTCTCCCATGCCGGTTTGTTCCACCACATGGGGAAGGATGTTGCTCATGACCTCTCCTGGGTCCGGAATTCTTCCGGACTTATTATTAGTTTATCGGTTACCGGGTATAATATCCAGGTAGCCTTCTTTTTTTCCTTTTTTAACCTTGTTTTCCGCCGTAAGCATATCAAATAACTTCCGCTCCTTGATATCTTCCTTTAGGTATTCTAGAACATTTTCCTGTTCATAGTACTTTTTTACCGCCTCTGCATCTTCGGAACCTTTCATCCCGGCGGTAATTTGCTCGATTTCCTGGGCTGTCTCTTCTCCGGATACGTCCAAATGCAGGTCTTTCATCAGGGTTTCTACTATCATGCGGCTTTTTAGAGCTTTTTCCGCATCGGGCCGCCATTCGGATCGAAGCTGTTCCAAATCCCGGCCCGTTTCCCCCAGGTTTTTGACCAGTTCCTCGGCGGTGGTATTAAAACGCTGGGCCAAATTCCTGAACCGGGCATCCAGTTCCAGGGTTACCATGGATTCGGGAAGGTCAATGGGGGTGGTTTCCAGCACTTTTTCCAGAATTTTGGAAATCGTCAGGTCCCGGAGATGCTTTTCCAGGTTTTTGCTGAGCCGATCCCGAATGCTGCCCTTTAAATCGTCCAGGGTGTGGTATTTTTCATCAACGTCCTGGGCCAAGTCGTCGTCCAGGTCGGGAAGCTTTTTTTCCTTGAGAGCGCTAATCGTAACCCGGATAGTTACGGTTTTATCCGCCATATCTTTGTGGGCAAAATCGGCGGGGAAGGTCTTGGTAATATCCTTGGTTTCTCCCTTTTTCATCCCCGCAAGATCCTCGTCAAACTGGTAGAGATTGTATCCGGAACCAAGGGTAAAAACAAAATCCTGCCGTTCACTTCCCGGTACGGGGTTTCCCTCCTGATCCAACTCGCAGTAGTTTACCGTTACCACATCGTCTTTGATCGCCGCTGCACCGTCGTTCCGGTCTAGAACAATGGCGTTCCGTTCCCGAATTTCGTTCAATTCCCGGGTTATGTCCTCTTCTCCGACAGACACATCAGGAACTTCAACCTCCAGGCCCTTCCATGGGCCCACGGTAATCTTAGGGAGCACGTCGTAAATCACGGAAAAGACCAGATCCTGGTCAAAAACCAGATCCGGTTCGTCATCCAGTCTGGGGGTGGAATAGGGGAGGGGTTTGTTTTCCCTGGGGAAGTCTTCGTCTTCAAAAATTTCGGTAATAACCTTGCCGAAGATCTTGTTAAGCGCTTCATCCTTAAGGGCGGGGCCGAATTTTCGTTCCAGTACTTCCCGGGGGACTTTTCCCTTGCGAAAACCGGGGATGATGACGGATTTGACATAATCCTCAATCAGCTGGTCGTACTGGGAATGGACATCTTCTTTACTCACCGTAACAGTCAGTTTGACTGCTGAATGCTCCATAGGGGTTATTTCTTTTGATACGGGCACAGTTTTCCTCGCATTATCTCTCGAATTTGTGCGAGAGAAGGGACTCGAACCCTTAAGCCAAAGGCACTAGATCCTAAGTCTAGCGTGTCTACCAGTTTCACCACTCTCGCTCTGTTAACGGCCCAGGTTCAAGCCTTGATTCAGGAGTTTACCGGAGTACGCCGCCGGTGTCAATCGGGCAGGATAGACGATTTCTTGTGTGTATACCGTAAATTCCCTTCCCCGGAAAACCGATATTAAAAATAGGAGTGTGAAGTGGTCAAAGGGATCTATACTGCGGCCAGCGGTATGCGGGCCCAGCAGTGGCGGCTCGATTCGGTGGCAAACAACCTTTCTAATGTAAATACCGATTCTTACAAACGGGAACAGGCGGTTTTTAAGAATAATCCGGAAATGCTTATCCGGCGGAGAGCCGACGATGGTGTTTATCGCCATCCCTTTGGTTCTGCCGATAATGCCCCATATATTGGCAGACTTGGTACGGGGGTGGAAGTTAATGAACTGTACGTTGATTTTTCCCAGGGGCCCTTTAAGGAAACGGAAAACGATTACGACCTGGCGCTGGAGGGAAAAGGTTTCCTGGTGGTTACCACCCCCTATGGGGAGCGCTATACCCGGAACGGCAGTTTTATGCGGGGTAAGGAGGGCTTCCTGGAAACTAAGGAAGGCTACCCCGTGCTGGGCCTAAACGGCCCCATCCGGGTACAGGAGAACAATTTTAAGGTTGATAAAGAAGGGAATGTCTGGATTAATGCCGAATACGCCGACGATCCCGATACCATGATTAGTATGGTGCATAATGAATGGGGCGAGGTGGTCCTTCTGGATACCCTGCGCATTGTAGATTTTGAATTTGAACGGTATCTGAAAAAACAGGGATCAAGCCTGTATAAGGACAATGAATTTTCCGGCCCTCCCATAGAAATGGAAGGAGAAGGCCGCCCTAAGGTACACCAGGGTTTTAACGAGGCAGCCAATGTAGATCCGGTGGTGGAGATGGTTCAGATGATCGAAGTAAACCGGTCCTACGAAGCAAACCAAAAGGTGATCCAAACTCACGACGCTATGCTGGGGACACTGATCAATCAATATGCAAAGTATAACGGCTAATAAAGAGGTGAAGAAATGGTAAGAAGTTTATGGACCGGTGCTTCCGGCATGATTGGGCAGCAGGCCAACATCGACACGATCTCCAACAACCTGGCCAATGTTAATACCCACGGGTACCGGAAACAGCGGGCCGATTTTGAAGATCTGATCTATCATACCATCAGAACCGCCGGAACTCCCGCCACGGAAGAAACGGTAGTTCCAGTGGGAACACAAATGGGCCACGGCGTTAAACTCGCCGATACCCAGCGGATCTTTAGCCAAGGGCCGCTCCAGAATACGGAGGTTCCCACTGACATGGCTATCTCGGGAGAAGGGTTTTTCCGGGTTCAACTCCAGGACGGAACCTATGCCTATACCCGGAACGGTAATTTTGAAGTTGACAGGGATGGCCGCATGGTTACCAGCCAGGGCTATTGGCTCTTGCCGGACATCGTAATGCCCGAAAATTTCCTGCCGCAGAGCATTACCGTTTCTCCTGATGGCAGGGTAGAAGTTAAGGTCCCTGATATTAATGGAGATGAACCCATTCCGGTGGGCCAGATAGAATTGTACCGTTTTCCCAATCCTGTGGGGCTTACCGCTCTGGGGGAGAATCTCTTTAAAATTACCAATGCCTCGGGGGATCCCATCCCCGGCAGGCCGAACGGAATGGGATTTGGCAAGATTGCTCATCGTATGCTGGAAATGTCCAATGTGGCGATCGTTTCGGAAATGGTGAACCTAATCGTAGCCCAGCGGGCCTATGAATTTAATTCCCGGACCATACAAACCACAGACAATATGCTCGGCACCGCCACTTCCTTAAAGAGATAGTACATGGCAGAGATAGGCGGAATTAATACGGCGGGCCGTTTTGCCGGCGGGATGGGGCTGGCTGAAAACGGCATCAGGCCGGACCAGATGACCAATCCCGGCGGCAGTTTTTCCCGGATCCTTGATGAGGCGGTGAGGGGCAGTTCGATTTACTCAGAGAAGGCCGCCAATGCAATTCGAGACAATGCCGCCGGTGCGGACTTCACCGGATCAGAGGAAATCCACATTATGCCCCGGCAAACCTACATTGATAAAACAGATAAACTCTACGAACAGTGCCAGGCACTGGAAACCTTTTTGGTAAAGAACATTCTGACGGCGATGCGGAAAAACGTGATCAAATCATCCCTCGTTGATACGGGGTATGCCGGAGAGATCTACGAAGATATGCTCTGGGACGAATACTCCAAGGAATACACAAAAAATTCAGGGTTCGGCCTGGCAGACCTGGCCTACCTGGAACTGACCGGACAGCGGGGCAGAAAAATATAATCGCTTTTGGTATACTGCTTTTTCAGAACTATCAGGGTTTTGAAAAAGACTGAACAAACAGATAAAACCCAGAAAACGTAAAAGGAGTATCGAATGGATAAATCGTCCTTTTCTGCAATTCTGGCATTTCTTTACGGCAAGGAAGGATCGGAAAACATCCTTCCGGAGCTTATAAAAATTATCGAAGAAAACAAGCCCTGGAATGCCGGCGGGGAAATTCCGGAACTGCCCTTTACCCACAAGGATGCTTTTCTTATCAGTTATGGAAATATGCTTGCGGCAGAAGAAGGGGCAGATTCCGGCACGGAACCGGGACTTGCCCGGCTATTCCGTTTTCTGGAAAAACGAAACAAAGGATCCTTCAGTTATCTGCACATCCTTCCCTTCCATCCTTATTCATCGGACGATGGTTTTTCGGTAATTGATTACCGGAAAGTGGATGACCGGTTCGGTTCCTGGGAGGATATTGAACGATTCAAAATCCTTTCCGTCAATGAGGGAAATCTAAAACTGGCCTTTGACTTTGTGGTAAACCACGGCAGTGTTCAAAGCGAATGGTTTAAGGCGTTTCTAAAAAACGAGGAACCATGCCGGAACTGGTATGTTACCCGTCCTGCCGATTATGATTACAAGACCGTGGTCAGGCCCCGGACCCATCCCCTGCTGACTGAATTCAAAAAATCAACAGGTGAATCAGCCTGGGTGTGGACTACCTTTAGTGCTGATCAGGTGGATTATGATTTTTCCAATCCACATGTACTTTTGGAATTTGTTAAAATACTTTTGGAATATGCCCGGCGCGGGGCGGGGATAGTCCGGCTTGATGCCATCGCCTATCTATGGAAAGAAGATGGCACCCCCTGTCTGCATCATCCCAAAACCCATGCGGTGGTAAAACTCTTTAGAGGGATAGTTGATTACCTTGGTCTTCCCCTTCTTATCCTGACGGAAACCAACGTCCCCCATGAAGAAAATATCTCCTATTTTGGCAAGACCGCAGGAGATGCGGTTATTGATACCCTGCCGGAAGCTCACATGGTATACAATTTTGCCCTCCCTCCCCTGGTCCTTTACGCTGCCGTTTCCGGAGATGCCGTTCCCCTGCGGAGCTGGGCAAAAACTCTTGCCCTGGGACCAAAACGGTACTTTCTCAATTTCCTTGCCAGTCATGACGGGGTTGGGCTGACCCCAGCCCGGGGCCTTTTGGACGAAAAGGCCTTTACAGAGGTACTTGATGAGGCCAAACGCCGGGGCGCCCTTATATCCTACAAGTCTACCCCCCAGGGGGACATTCCCTACGAGCTAAATTGTTCTTACGCTTCCATAGTTGCGCCGCCAACCATGGGTTCTGTAGAGTTGCGGGCCCGGGCTTTTCTGGCAGTCCACGGAGTGCTTTTGTCGCTGCCGGGACTGCCGGCGCTGTACTTTCACAGCTGGATTGGCAGCGAAGCCTGGACCGAAGGGCCCGGACTGCTTGGCTACAATCGGGCAGTCAACCGGCAAAAACCGTCCGGTGAAAAAGTGGAAAAAGAGCTGGATGATTCCGGAAATTTCCGTTTCCATGTTCACCGGCTCCTTAACGCGTTCCTTGCATTCAGGCAGCAAGAGGCGGTCTTTAATCCTGATGTCCCCCAGAAGGTGCTGGATACAGACAACGGCAGTCTCTTTGTTCTCCTCCGGGGAGCCGCTGCAAAAGAAGGGGCGCTCTGTATCGAAAACCTGGGAAACAGCAGGGTGATGTGGAAGGCCGGATCCGAAACCGGGCTTCCATGGGAAACCAGGTTTCCCGCGGAAACTGCGGAAATTGTCCTGGAACCCTGGGAAACCCGCTGGCTCGTGTGGGATAGCAGCGGCAGGGTGAACAGCATTTCCAGCGTTACAGTTAAATAAAAAGACCGCCCGCCAACCCAAGGGGCCGGTGGACGGTTTTACTCAATTAGTGGTTTTGCGTTAGCTTATAGCTTTGCCCATGAACAAACCAAAGATGATTATGATGATAATGGCAATCGGAGCTATAACTTTGACCGATATATCCCAGACACCGGCCAGGGTGAAGGGAAATTTGCCGCCCTGCCGTACTTCTTCTATGCCGTTCTTGGAACCCCAGGCCCAGCCGGCTAGAAGACAAGCCGTAAGAGCGTTAATCGGGATTAAGAGACGGTCGGTTACATTTTCCATAAAATCGTCCAGTCCGAGGAAATGTATTCTGTTGGAGAAATCAAACCACACGCCTTTAAGATTCATGGAAGAGGCCAATGTGTAAAAAACGCCAATCACAAACATAGCCGCCGCCATACCGATAGTAACCTTCTTACGATCCCAGTTCTTTTGTTCCGATACTGCGGCTACCTGGCCTTCCAAAAGGGACATGGCCGAGGTGATGGCAGCGAAGAACAGCAAGAGGTAGAACAGCACGCCAAAGAGCGGGCCTGCTGCCGGCATATTTTTAAATACCGTTGCCAGAGAGATGAACGCAAAACTGCCGCCTTTTCCAGGTGTTACCCCGGTGGCAAAAACCGCTGGAATGATCATAAAGGCGGCCAGGAAAGCGATCAGGGTATCCATACCGCACACCAGCGCTGTGTTCTTGGCCAAGTTTTCTTCTTTCCTGAGGTAAGACCCGTAGGTGATCATGATCGACATACCAAGGGAGAGGGAGAAGAATGCCTGTCCTAAAGCGATGAGGAAGGTTTCCCCGGTTACTTTGGAAAAATCCGGTGTAAGCATGTATTTTACACCTTCACCGGCACCGGGCAGTGTTACAGCGCGTATCACCAAAATAATCAAGAGACCGAACAATGCGGGCATGCCGACTTTGTTAAATTTTTCGATGCCTTTTTCAACCCCGCGGATAATAATGAATGCCGTAAGGCCGATAAAAATCAGCGGACATACAATGGCGCCCATCAATGGAAAAGTTGATCCGGTTATTTCACCGTTTGTGTTACGAATGATACCTAATAAATTATAGAAATAATTTGTTGGGGCTTCTGGGTGGGAAAAAATCTCGGCAGACTTGAATATATAGCTGAATACATAGTATATAACCCAGCCGCCAACCTGGAAGTAATAGGCAAGGATAATAAAGGCGGTAACAACCCCCAAAATTCCCCAGCCCTTCCATTTGGGGCGCAGTTGTGCATAAGTACCGATGGTGTCCTTTTTGGTGTGGCGGCCCATTACAAATTCGGCCAACATAACCGTTGTACCTACAATGGCGACTATCGCCAGGTAGATAATAAGAAATGCCGCCCCGCCGCCTTCGTAGGCTTTACCGGGAAATTTCCAGATATTGCCCAAGCCTACGGCGGATCCGGCTGCCGCTAAGATAAAGCCAATATTAGTGCCCCATTGGGCGCGGCCGGTTGATTTGTGATCCGACATGAACATTTCTCCTTTCCTAAAGATAAATTATTGAAGGGAATTTTACCAACTATTCTTCCTCAATATCAAGATCCTGGTAATTTAAGGGTTACACTCAGATAGACGAAAATATTATAGAGTCCATGGGCCAGGGCTATGCCGGGAAAGGACGAAGTTTTTGCATAGACCAAGGAGAGAGCCAAAGCCGCCAGAAAGGCATTGATAAACCCCCAGGGACCTTCATAGGCGTGGCAGAGGGCAAAAAAGAGGGCGGAAATGATAAAGGCGGTCCGTTTTGTGGAAAGGAGGGACTCAGGCTTTAAAACAACTATTCGTTCGGGAAAATAAACCCGGAAATAGGCCTCTTCCAGGCACCCTGTGGTAAGGGAAGCAAGGACCACCGCAGTCCATCCCATAACTCCGCCGGGGGATCGGACAGCTTCGGGGGAATTGCCGGAAAAAGCGGCGGCCAGGGAAATAAGGAGTCCCGCCATGCAGAGTGCGGGAAAGGCGGCGGCCAGGGCGAGGAAGTCCTTTTTTGGGCGAAAAGAAGGCTTTTTTTCCAGGAGCAGCAGGACAAGGACGGCGGCGGGGAGACGCCAAAAAAGTGAATTTACTATTTCCTCCGAAGGAAAAAAAACCGGAGTTCTTGGGGGAAAAAAGAGGACAAAAAACAACACCAGTGTTTCGAGTAAGACGCGGTTTTGATCTTTAATAAACGCTCCTTATGGTGTAGTATTTCTTAAGTATACCGGTACGGAAGGAATTATATAATGTTCGTTACCATTCTGGTAATCATCATCGTAGTCTCAGGGATTTTAGTCCTGATCCTGTCCCAATCGAACAAGGACAAAAGAAAATCCTGGGTTCAGTTTTTTGCAAAAGGAAAGGATGCGGGGTTCAGTTTCAGAGAAATTGATCTGCTCCGCCGCCTGGCGGTAAAAAATGCCCTTGCCGATCCTACCGCCCTTTTTTGGTCCCAAAGTCAACTGGATACCTGTATCAGAAACCTGGTCCGTTCCAGCCGCCTTGCCGGCGGAGCAGATCAGCCTACCCAGGATTTTCTCTCCAAACTCTACGATTACCGGAAAAAGATAGAGATGGAAAAACCGAGGATCAAAAATGGAATTACTGACAGCCGCCAGATAGAAGAAGGTCAGACCATGCGGATCCTTGTTAACGGGCAAGGAGTATTTCCTTCCAAACTGGTAAAAAACATAGGCCAATACCTTACCATTGCCCGTCCCAGCAGCCCCAATCTGCCCACCAGTTTTTCCTGGACAGGCATGAAACTTTCCATTTATTTTTGGCGGGAAGACGATGCGGGCTATGTATTTGATACCGAAGTCCATGATGAGGTGTTTTCCAAGGGTACTCCTTCCCTTAAAATCAGCCATGCCGAAAATCTCTTTAGAACCCAGAAGCGCCGTTCTATCAGGATTAAAACCCACAAGGCGGCGTTTCTCTACATCCTGGACAGCAGTGAACCTTCAACCGATATCGAAATGAATCCAGGCCTAAAATCCTTTGTGGAGGATATTTCCGATTCGGGCTGTGCCATTCTTATCGGCGGCAAAGCAGCGGCGGGACTTCGGATCAAAGTTCAATTTATCCTCAACAATATGCCGATCTGTATTTCCGGGACGGTGCGATCTCTGGATTATCATGAAGAAGAAAATAAATCCGTTCTTCATGTTGAGGCCGATACCTTGCCCATTCACACCCGCAACCATATTCTTGGAGAAGTATTTGGGATGCTTCCCGAAGAGGAAGAAGAACTTCCCTTCCAGGTTTTGGATGAAGAAGCCGTCGGCGAGGCCAATGCTACGGTTCCTGAAGCAAGCGCCGTAACGGACAATGCCCTATAGGAAGCAGGGGGTACCATGAGCTTTTTTAGATTTCGAATTTTGCCTTTATTGTTTTTTGCGGTACAGGTTTTGCTTTTTGGGTTTGTTTTGCCGCTGGCGGCCCAGACGCCGGAGGAAACCATTTTACAGTCCTATGAACGGATTTTTATCCGTTCCAGTCTGAGCATGAAGATCAATGTCCTTTCCGATGCGGCCAACGATGAGGCGGCGGATGAATTTTACGGACCCCTCTGCGATCTGGCCCTGCGTTTTGTCTTGGAAAACTCATCCCTTTTCCGCGATGACCCGGACATGATCAGCATCACCGTTATTGCCGTCAGGGGTTTGGGCAAGTACAATTACCATCCCGCGGCGGAAACCCTGTGGCAGACTTTTATGCGTTTTTCCGACAGGGTTATCCGTTACGAAATTCTTGAGGTGCTGCCCTCCCTGGATACACAGCCTCTTACGGGAAGGATTAATGAATTTCTTGTGGATCTAAACTTCCGGTACAGTTCCGGCCAGGGTGCCGATGCCCAGCTTCTTTCCACCCTCTTTGAGCTTTTAAAAAGAGCCGGGGACGATTCAAGCTATCCGGTTCTTTTTGCTTCCAGCCTTATCTATTCCGATGAAATTGAAAAGGAAGCGATCCGGGCCCTTTATGAGGTTGAAGGTGATTTTTACGCTTTTTGTATTTCGGTGATCCTTAATAATCCGCCGGCGGAAAAACTCCATGCCTTTAAGCTTGCCCTGGCCAAAGATGATTTTGCTGCGGATAAAAAGGGAATGCTGGCGGAGGCGGCCCTGGAGGCAGCCCTGGCCCTGTTCAGTGACCGGAATGAGATCCGGGAACTTGCGGAATCATCGATACGGGTTATCAAAGAAACCGAATGGATTCGGGCCCTGCCCCATGTTCTTAAGTACTACAACCAAAGCTTTGCCGCCTATAGGGCAGATTCTTTGCGGATACAACCACTGTTAAACGCCGTTTTCTGCCTGGGTTCCCTGAAAAGTGCCGAGGCGGCCAATCCTCTGGCTCTTCAACTGGGATTGTACAATTCCCGGGCCGGCACTTTGCGGATAGAAGATGTGGAAGTGGTCCTGGCCTTGATAAATGCCCTGGGACATCTGGGCTACAAGGCATCCTATGATGTACTCCATAATGCCAGTATCCAGCCCTACCCGGACGAGATAAAAGATGCCGCTCGTAAAGCATTGACTGCCCTTCAATGGTAATTTCTCCCCTTATTGTGGCGGCCCTTGCCGCCGTTCCCGCCGTGTATCTGCCGTCCATTCGTCCGATTCTTCTTGCTGCGGCGGGCTTGCTCTTTTGTCTGCTGCTGGGAAACTTTTGCTTTTCCGTTTTTCGTCATAGATTGCCCGGTGCTTTTCGTTCGTTGAACCCCGCCATTATCCGGAACAGTCTTGCGGCGGCCCTGGGCATCATCATCGGCCTTTTCTCCGCTTCGGCGATACGGCCCTTTGCTCCCGGCCTTCCGGTGGAAACAATTCACGCCGTAAAGGGAGAGCTTCTGGATGATCCCCGGTCCTTTGTTGCCAACCCGGGGCATGGCCCGGAAGAAGAACGGGGCATGGCTATGATGGAACTTAAGGAGACTTCTTCCGGCAATGCCGTTCGTACTTCTGCCCGGGGCAGGGCACTTGTATATTTTCCCTCCGGGACAATGCCCAGGGTGAGGAATTTTGGCAGGGGGGCGGAACTGTATGTGGAGGGCCGCTTTCTTTTGGATGATGCGGAGTTCGGCGGAGGTCCCCGGTTTCGGGCGGCGTCGGTTCATGTAGTAAGGGCCGCTCCGGCGCTGGAACAACTAAGGACCGCCGTACGGAGTGCAATATTGTCCAGGTTAAAATTAAAAACCTGGGGAGGACTGGCGGCGGCCCTGCTTCTTGGAACCCGGGAAAACCTGGAAGGCGGCCTGTCCCAATCATTCCGTGATGCGGGCCTTTCCCATATTCTGGCCCTTTCAGGGATGCACCTAGCTTTCCTTTCGGCTATGCTGGCCTTTGTCTTAAAAAAACCCCTGGGAAAAAAAGGCTCCGTCATAGCGGGCCTGGTGTTCATCATCTTTTATGTGTTTCTAGTAGGTCCTCAGCCGTCCCTGGTCCGGGCTGCGATCATGTATGCCCTGGGAAGCGGCATTGTCCTTTCCGGTACGCTGCGGCAGCCCCTGGCTTTGCTTGGTGCCGCCTTCCTAATTCAGATTATGTGGGATCCCCCATCGGCCCATAGCATTTCCTTCATCCTTTCCTATTTGGCCCTGGGGGGCATACTGGTATTGAGCGGCAGGATCGAAATTTTTCTTCGCGGGCGCCTTCCCTCTTCCCTTGCCGGCGGTATTGGAGCTTCCGCCGCTGCCTTCCTGGCAACCGCCCCGGCGGTAAGGGCTTTTTTCGGAGTCCTTCGTCCCATAGGACTTGTGGCCGGACTTGCGGCGGCGCCCCTTTCGGGGGGGTTCATGGCCCTCTCTCTTTTCTGGCTTTGCTTGTCTCCCCTTCCCTTTATCGGAATGATGCTTGAATACCTGCTTAGGGGTCTCCATATTCTGATGCAATGGAGCATTTCTTTTTTTGCCAGGTTCCCCGGTTTAAAGGCGGAGTTCCTTGTGGTTTGCATCGTTACTCCCCTTTTCATCACCGGTCTCCTGGTGCTGGCGGACCGGCAAAAACGGTACAGGAATGAACTCGCCCCTTTTGCTTCCTGATTACAATTCCGGCCCGGCCCTGCGTTCCTGGCTGGAAGAACGGGGGCTTTCCATCCGGAAACAATGGGGTCAGAATTTTTTGATTAACCCTTCCGCCCGGCGGTCCCTAGTTGATGCGTTGGACGCAAAAGGGGAAGTTTGGGAAATTGGAAGCGGTCCCGGCTGCATGACGGCGGAACTCCTTAACCGGGGTATGAGGGTAACGGCCTTTGAAATCGATCCGGGACTCTGTCCTATTCTGGAAGAACTCTTTGCCCCTTCCGGCAGGTTTACCCTGATCCGGGGGGACGTGCTTAAAACCTGGAAAACGGCGCAAAGAGCTCCCTACCTTTTGGGAAATCTGCCCTATACCATCGCTGCCCTGTTTATGGGAAACCTTATTGAAGACCGCTGCTTTTTTACCCGCATGGTAGTGACGGTTCAAAAAGAGGTGGCCCTCCGCATGGCCGCCCCGCCGGGTTCAAAGGATTATTCCTCTATTTCTGTGCTCTGTGCTTCCGCCTATACAATGAAGATCATTATGACCTTGAAGCCGCCTTCTTTTTACCCGGTTCCCCATGTGGATTCTGCGGCGGTTTGTTTTGAAAAACGCGCCGGTGCTCCATTTCCACCCCCTTTTTTTTATCCCCTGATCCGCGCCCTCTTTGCATCCCGCCGAAAAACAACGGCCAACAATCTACAGAATTTTCTTGTCCATTCCGGTACACTAAAAGAAAAAACGGCTGCCGAACAGGCGGCGGCGGTATTAAAGGGATGCGGCATTTCGGGCAGGGAACGGGCGGAGAAACTCCCGCCGGAAACGTTTTTTGCCCTGGCCGCTGAACTGGAAAAATATGTTGGGACTGGGGATGACCATAAAAGAACGGATAGAAAAGATCAGGGAACGGATTGAAGGGGCCGCCATCCGTTCGGGGCGGAAGCCCGGTGAGATCCGTCTGATGGGGGTTTCCAAATTTCACGGGGCGGGAGAAATAACGGAGGCAGTACAGGCCGGGCTCTTTCTCTTTGGCGAAAGCAGGGTCCAGGAGGCGGAGGGGAAATTTCCTCCCCTAAAGGAAACCTATCCGGCACTGGAACTTCACCTAATTGGAAATCTTCAGCAGAATAAAGTTAAAAGAGCTATTTCTGTTTTTGACGGCATCCAGTCGGCGGACCGGGATGAATTGATTAGCGCCTTGGGAACTGCCGTCGGAAAAAACCGAACAGCCCTTACGGTACTGCTGGAACTGCATACCGGGGAAGATTCAAAGTCCGGCTATCCCAATGAAGATTCCCTTTCCAGGGCTGTTGAGCTGATCTTGTCCTTTCCGGGCCTAAAGCTTTCCGGGTTAATGACCATGGCGCCCCTTACTCAGGATGAGGCGATGATCCGCCGGGCCTTTAAAAAACTCTATTCAGCCCAGGGCTTGTTACGGCGCCGTTTTCCTGAAATTGATTTTTCCTGTCTTTCCATGGGAATGTCAGGGGATTTTGAAACAGCCATTGAAGAAGGTTCCACTCTGGTAAGGGTGGGGACGGCGATCTTCGGAGAAGAAAAGTGAAATGGAGTTGTTGCTTATTACTGTTCCTCTCCGCGGGATTTTCGGGCTTTGCTCAACCGGCGAATTCTCCGGAAATGTTCCGTTTTAACGGCTTCCCAGGGATTTTCAATTTTTCCCCTTCCTTTGATTTATTCCGGCCCCTTCCTATGGCACAGGGAGGGAATCAAATTGATCTAGAGAGCAGACAAAACCAGTCAATCTTTGCAGACGCACCCCAGTGGGCCAAAGATCTCCGCCGGGGAGAAATCATTTTTTTTGGTTCCTTTCCATTTACGGTGTTCTTTACCAGAACCCTTATGGATATGATCCGCACTGCGGCCCACGATTGGGACCGGCGCTATGCTCCCTGGCCATTTAAGTCTGCCGGAGCGGTTTTGATGAACAACAATGAACTTAGGGCGATGTTTGGTATTGCCATTTCCGCTTCCCTGGCGATCTCCATGGCGGATTATCTTTTGATCAAGAACAAACGAAAAGCCGCTTTAGAGGATTGATTGATGGAAAACTGCAGTTATTCGGGAACGGTGGAAGAACTCTCCGGCAATGTCAGGCTTGACTGTTATGCGGCGGAAACTCTGGGACTTCACCGGGCGCAGATAAAGTCCCGGCTTCTGGAAGCAAAGTTGAATGGCAGGGCCGTAAAACTTTCCCGTCCGGTAAAAACCGGAGACAGGATCGAGCTTTTCCTGCTCCCTAACGCCCCCGTTTACCTAAAACCGGAACCCATACCCCTCGATCTGATCTACGAGGATGATCATTGCACTGTGATCAACAAAGCCCAGGGCATGGTGGTACACCCCGGCGCGGGGAACCATACCGGTACTCTGGCCAACGCACTGCTTTGGCGGCGGTTGGGCCGGCAGACCGCCGGGCAGCGTGATTTGACAGACTCATTTAATGATGATGTATCAACGATGCACAGTTCCCCGGATCATCGCAGCGGCATTGTTCACCGGCTGGACAAAGATACCTCCGGAGTGATTATTGCCGCATATGACAATGAAACCCTGGAGGCGCTTTCCGCCCAGTTCAGGGCAGGGACGGTGCGTAAACATTACCTTGCCATTGTTCAGGGAACACCAAAGGAAACAGAGGGCCGAATTTTTACCCGGCTGATCCGGGATCCCCGGGACCGGAAACGCTTTGCGGCGGTACCGGCAGAAAAGCGTTCCTCCAGTATTGTGTCTGCATCCACAGGCAAGGGAAAACTTGCCCTTACCAGATACCGGATCCTTAAATCCTGGGAGAGCCATGCTTTGATCCTTCTTAAACCCAAAACAGGGCGGACCCACCAACTGCGGGTTCAGTTAAAGTACATCGGACATCCTATCCTGGGGGATCCAATCTATAGTCCCCAATATGAACCGGGGCGGATCCTTGGGGCCAAGAACTTTCCCGGCGCTTCGTTAATGCTCCATGCTTCCAGTCTTGCCATTGTTCTTCCGGGAGAAAGGGAGCACCGCTGTTTTACGGCACCCCTGCCGGATCGTTTTAAAACGATCATCGCCGCTTTAAAACGCCGCCCATGAATGAATTCTGGATCGCCCCGAAAATGGAACCGCGGATCATTGCCGAGACTTCTTCCTATCTTGTGCTTTACAAACCTCCCCGGATGCATACCGCACCCCTTCATTCAAAAAAAGAAAACACTCTTCTGGCCTGGACATCCCTGCGTTTTCCCGAAGTGTTGTATGCCGCAGATGTTTTGCCAATCAGGGGCCGCAAAGAAATTGAGGGCGCCCTGATTCACCGGCTGGACTATGAAACCCAGGGATTAGTGCTGTGCGCCAGAACAGGAGAAGCACTACAGGCACTGTGGGATCAACAGAAAGAGGGGGGCATAATCAAGGAGTATGAGGCCGTCTCATTCAGCCGGGCAGAAACTCCGCCCGGTTTTCCGCCGCCGGTATCCGTGCCGGTTCAAAATGCATCGACGGTAATCGAAAGTGCCTTCCGGCCTTTTGGAAAAGGAAGGAAGACGGTGCGTCCTCTTCTTTCGGGAAGTGTTCTTTACCAAACGGAAATTATTTCTTCCGCAGATAAAGAAGGAAAATATTTTTTCCGCCTCCGCATCCGTAAAGGTTTTCGCCATCAAATCCGCTGCCACCTTGCCTGGATTGGTCGGCCCCTGCTTAATGATTCACTCTATGGAAACATGGAATGTGTTAATCCGCCGCCGGCGGAATTTTTGGCCCTTAGGGCTTTTTCCATTGCCTTTAGCGATCCCGGCACCGGGAAGCCCGTCCGCGTGGATATTTAATTAAAGGCTCTTAACACCGTTTCAATAACCCGGTCTATCTGCGTTTCTGTCATGCCGGGCCAGATGGGAAGTGAAACGGTTTCCCTAAAACGCTGGTATGACTGAGGAAGGTCTTCTGGTTTTAAGCTGTAACGATCACGGTAGTAGGGCATAAGGTGAAGAGGAATAAAGTGGACCGAGGTTCCTATTCCCTGGCTGCGGAGAGATTCGATAAAAGCATCTCTCCGTTCCGGTTCTTTTAACCGGATGGCATACAGATGCCTGGCGCCGCCTGGGGGTGGAATGATCAGTGCCCCTTCATTCTTAAATGCCCTGTCGTAACGTTCTGCGATTATTTGCCGCTGTGTCAGCAATTCCAGGGCCCGGCGGAGCTGAACCCTGCCCACAGCGGCCAACAGGTCGGGAAGATTGTACTTGAATCCCGGTGCCACTACTTCGTAGTACCAGGAAGCGGCGGTATCGGTGTAACGGTTCCAGACGGATCGATCTATGCCGTGGCTCCGCATTACTTCAATGCGCCGGACCATATCTTCCCGCCCGGTAACCACCATACCTCCCTCTCCGGTGGTAATTGTTTTGGTTGCATAAAACGAAAAAACCCCAATATCACTGCACATACCCGCCAGGTTTGCCTGGAGTATCTGTTTGTCCCTGTTATCCTCGATTATCCGGGCGGGAAAGGCATGGGCGGAATCTTCCACCACCGCCAGGCCGTATCGTTGAGCAATGCTGTTTATGGCCGGCATATTGCAGGGAACCCCCCCGATATGAACGGCAATGATTGCTTTTGGTTTGCCGGCGGCTTTTTCGCCGTCCTTTGTTTTTCTGAGCCGGAGTACCGCCTTTTCCAGTTCTTCCGGGTCCATGTTGTATGAATCCGGAGCAATGTCCACAAAGATCGCCTCTGCTCCCAGATAACGAACGATCTCTGCGGTGGCGGTAAAAGTGTAGGACGGAAGGAGTACCGCATCTTCCGGTCCGGTTCCCAATGCTTCCAGCGCCAGGTGTAGGCCGGAGGTGGCGGAATTCACCGCCAGGCAGAACAAATTGTGATGGGGCGGTGCTGGAATCGTTTTACCGTTTTCCCGGAGAAGAAAATCACGGAATTCTTCTTCAAAGGCCAGGGTTTCTTTTCCGGTAGTAAGCCACCCCGATCTAAGGACCCGAAGCACGGCTTCTTCTTCTTCTTTGCCGATAAAAGGACGGTGAAAGGGAATAATTTCCATTTAAAAAACAGCGGCGGGGATTTTTATGCTTTGGCAATACTGATCATCACGCCGGCGGATCCTCCCAAAACTCGGAATCGCTTCCTGCAGCAGTTCATTGAGCAGAGTGTTATTCCGGAATTTTTCTTTTTGTGCGGAATCAAAACGGACGATGGGGCAGATCTGTTCAATAAGGCCTTCCACATCAATTTTGTTTTTATATCCCGTAAGGCGGCTCTGTACTTTTAGAATCCGGCTGTATTCGGTAGGGGCCGGCTCTTCATCATCCGCCAATAGCTGTTCATCCAGCCGCTCGCCGGGCCGGGTGCCTGTGTATTCAATCCTGATGTCCTTATCCGGCTCAAAGCCGTAGAAACGGATCATCTGTTCCGCCAGGTCCCGGATTAGCACCGGCTCCCCCATATCCAAAAGATAAAGGCTGCCGTTATCGCCAACCCCTCCGGCCTTGAGTACCAGAGAACAGGCTTCGGGGATGGTCATGAACCAGCGTTTCATGTTCGGGTGGGTTACCGTAACCGGACCGCCCTTTTCAATCTGGTTCTGGAAGAGGAGCATGATCGACCCCCGGGAACCCAGCACATTGCCGAACCGGACCGCCAGAAAACCGCTTTCCGGACTGGCGGCGGAGAGGACCAGTTTTTCGCAGAGGTACTTGGAAGCTCCGTAGACCGAAACAGGATCCACGGCCTTGTCGGTGGTAATGTGGACAAAGCGTTTTACTCCGGCGGCCTTGGCGGCGTCGATAAGATTTTTGGTGCCAAAGAGGTTGTTTTCGATGGCCGCCACGGGGTTTTCTTCCATCATGGGTACATGCTTGTAGGCTGCGGTGTGGAAGATCACGTCCGCCTTTAGCCGGTTTAGAATGTGGAACATATAATCCCGGTCCTTCAGGTCTCCAATGACCGGTACAATGGTGGCCTTTTCGCCCACTCCTTCTTCCTGAAGAATCCGCAGTTCCCGGTCGATTAGGTAGATGGAGTTTTCTCCATGCCCCAGGAGATAAAGCCGGGAAGCACCGCCGGACAGGAGCTGCCGGCAAAGTTCGCTTCCGATAGAACCTCCTGCGCCGGTTACCAGGACTCGTTTTCCCCTAAGGTAGGCTAAACTTTCTTTTAGGTTGATGACCGCCGGAGTCCGGCCTAACAGGTCCTGAGGATCGATGGACCTGGTCTGGATCAGGTGGGCGTCTCCATCGATGATCTGGGAAATAGCCGGCAGGATGCGGATCCGCCGGAAACCGGCTTTTTTAAGGATACCGTACAGTTCGCTTAAATATTCCCGGGATGCGCTGGGGATGGCGATGATCGCCTCGTCGGCGCTTTTCATCCGCAAAAGCTTTGCCACATCCCGGATGGGGCCCAATACGGGGATTCCGTCGATTTTGGTTCCGATTTTTACCGGATCATCATCCAGAAAAGCCACCACCGTTCCCAGGATGGTCTTGGCCCTGATTTCCTTAGCCAGGGTTTTGCCTGCAAATCCGGCGCCAATTATGTAAAGCCGGGCCCGTTTTTTCATATCCCCTCCATTGCTAGTGCCGCGGCCTGGCCGCTTGTTCCATCAACTCAAACCCTAAATCTAGGGTAAACGAATCATCGTAAAGATCAAGTTTTATTTTTGCCCTTTTCTTTCTTTTATCGACCTTTACGATGTTCCCCTCAAGCCCCGCCAGGGGACCGTCAACCACCACAATTCGGTCGTTTTCATCAAAATAAACCTTGGAAAACCCCGCCAAGGGGCCGGTTTTTTTGACAAAATGAAGCACCGTTTCCAGGTCCCGGCCCGAAAGGGGTTGGATATTTCTGTTTGATTTAAGAAAGCGGAAAAAGCCGACTGTCCGGCGGAATTGCCAGCGGTAGCGGTTTAAGATCTCCCTTTCGGTTTCCAGAAAAAGGTACCCTGGAAAAACAGCCGGCGTGGTCTGAATCATCATCCCCCGGCGGCGAACGGCAATTTTTCGTTTAGGAAAATAAATTTCTATGGGGCAATCAGGGTTAAGGGCCCGGAAAAGGCGTATATACTTTTCTTCGCCCCTGGTTTTTACCTGAACCGTATAGTAGTTCACCATCATTTTATTGTAAAAAAAAAAGAATGAAGAGTGAAGTGAAAGGTCCTTTTTTCCGATAGATATAATGGAGGAATGCCATGAAAAAACGGTTTTTTGCATTAATTCTTGCCTGCGTTGGTTTTTTATCCCTTGAGGCGGCGACGGTGTCTGTTCAAGTTGTTGAAACTGGACTTCCCTTCGGAAGCGGCTGTTCCAGTTCTGCCATGATCTGGGAAAGCGGTATGATGGACGCCTTTTTCGATGCCGGACACATCGTTTCCAACGCTCCATGCCAGCAGATCGAAAAAACTGCCTCCTTGCTTCCGCCGGAGCTTAATGGGGATTTTGATGAAGCCAGGATTGGCGGGGCGGATTATTATGTATTGATCCTTATTAATTATTCAAATGGCAGTCCCGAACACCCCAAGGATGTTTTTGTCCGGGTCTTTAAAGTTTCTACCGGAGAAATTCTCTATGAAACCTCCGAAGCCGCCAAGGTTTGGAGAAACATTGATGATGAATTTCTTGATGCGAAAAAGACAGCGGGAAATGTAATTCCTCGTTTAAAAGGCTGAAAAATGAAGAAGTACCGGCTTGTTACAACGCTGCTGGCCGCTTTCTTGTTCCTCCAGGGGAATTCTGTTTGGGAAGGGGCGGCGGCAGTTTCTTCCGCGGATTTTCCTGATACGGGCCTCTATGTGGCTACCAATTCCTTTCCCCGGAATACGGTGGTAGACCTTACCAATCTTGAGACAGGAAAAACCGTCCGGGTGATTGTAGCTTCCGGGCTTGATGCGCCGGGGCTTTTGGCCGTAGTTTCCAGGGAAGCAGCCGAGGAGGTGGGACTGCGAAGCCGTACCATCGGCAGGATACGTATGTCAGCTCCCTCAGACCCCATAGCTTTTTCCCGGTTTTCCGACGAATACCGTTCGGGGGATCCAGATTACGATCCCCTGGCAGCGCTGGAAGGTATTTATGGAAAAGACATATTAAAATATGATACATCAGGAATCCCTTCCGACGCCCTTGACGGCCCCTATCGCAGTGACCCGGACGGTATCTGGACGGATACGCCTGTGGAAAATATCCCGGTTGTGACTGAACCAGACCCCGGCCCGGAAATAATTCCAGAACCTGAACCAGTGCCGGAGCCCGAACCGGAACCGGTATTCGTGCCGGACCCTGAACCGGAGCCGGAACCAATACCGGAGCCCGAACCGGAACCGGTATTCGTGCCGGACCCTGAACCGGAGCCTGAACCAGTACCGGAGCCCGAACCGGAACCGGTATTCGTGCCGGACCCTGAACCAGTATTTGTACCCGAACCGGATCCGGAACCGGAACCGGTATTCGTGCCGGACCCTGAACCAGTATTTGTACCCGAACCGGATCCGGAACCAATACCGGAGCCCGAACCGGATCCGGTATTCGTGCCGGACCCTGAACCGGTATTTGTACCCGAACCGGAGCCGGTACTAACGGATCTGCCCGTTGACTATATTCCGCCAAGTCTTCCGCCCCCGGATATCCCGGCGGGTCCGAAAAGTGATACCACCCCTCCGGAAATTGTCTATACCCTGATCCCCGCGGAAGAAAGACCTCCCCAGGGTTATACTCCACCTGCTCCGGCGGTTCATGCGGTACCGCAGATTTTCAGTGTTCCCGCCGTGGCTGAACTGGAACGGGGAAAATACTATCTTCAGATCGGTGCTTACAGTCAGGTCCCCGCTGTAGAACAGGAAATTTCAAAAGTGGATCGAGGGCATCCTTTGACCGTGCAATGTATTGGAACAAAGGAGAAGCCCATTTACCGGATCCTTATTGGCCCGATGAACCAGGGAGAGTGTACCGCCCTCTTAAGAAATTTCCTGGCCAAGGGTTATAAGGACGCATTTGTCAGAAGGGGAGAGTAGCAGCGGTGATTTGAGCTATGGGTACGGAGAGTTTAAGTACCCATAGCTTTCCGGTAAAGTTCCGTGTACTGCAATGCCGATTTTTTCCAGGAGAAATCCTGTTCCATTCCCCGCAGGCGCATGGCTTCAATGTCTTTCCTTCTGTTGTACCAAGCCCAAACCGCCCAGCCCACGGTATCGTAGATTGAATTGGGGCTTAAGTAATCAAACATAAAACCTGTTCCTTCTCCTGTCTTCTGGTTGTAGTTTTGTACCGTGTCGGCCAGACCACCGGTGTTTCGCACGATGGGAATGGTTCCGTAGGCCAGGGAATACATCTGGTTAAGGCCGCAGGGTTCGTAACGGCTGGGCATAAGGAAAAAATCAGCTCCCCCCTCGATAAGGTGCGACAGTTCTTCGTTATACCCAATTTGAGCTTTAAAGTTAGAAAGCCGGGAAGAGAGACTGCCTATTTCATGTTCTGCCCAGGCTTCTCCCGCTCCAAGAAACACAAATTGAAGGTTCATGTCCAGGCAAATGGAAAAGGCCGATCCATAGGAGGGGCCGAACAGTTCTCCCACGCCCTTCTGTTCCGTAAGGCGGCAGATCATTCCGATCAGGGGAACCTTTGAAGCTTCCGGCAGGCCGTAACGGCGCTGGAGGGCTTTTTTTGCCTTGACCTTTCCGCTTAGGTCTTTGATAGAATAAGGCGCGGGAAGGTAACGGTCTGTTGCCGGGTTCCATACTTCGATATCAACGCCGTTGAGGATTCCCGTGTAGTCTTCACTTCGATAACGAAGGGGTCCGTCAAGCCGGAACCCTCCTTCCTGGCTTAAGGTTTCCCGGGCATAACTGGGAGAAACGGTATTGATCTTGTCGGCGCTGTTGATCCCCGCTTTCAGGAGGTTCATCATATTCCAATCGTCAAAACCCGCCTGATAGAACACGTCCCAGCCCAGGCCGGTGTAAAAGAATGCGTCTTTTGAATAGATTCCCTGATAGCCCAGATTGTGAATGGTCAGGATCGATGCGGTCGTTGCAAAGGATCCTGTTTCGCCGGATTCGTTATATCCGCCGTATTTTTCTCCATGGCGGAGGAATACAGGCGCCAGGGCAGCGGGCCAGTCGTGGGCGTGGAGTATGTCAGGGTACCAGCCGATTTTTCTGCATAATTGAAAACAGGATCGGCAAAAAAAAGCAAAACGCCGGGGGTTGTCCAGAAAATCCGGTTCAAAGGGACTGCCGTAGATTCCGTCCCGGCCAAAAAAACCTTCATGTTCGATAAAGTACACCTTTACAGGTTTTTTCGATCCGTTGGATGGTCCAACGGACGGTCCGCTGGGAAGATCCGTGGTATAGGCCGAACACCATTCTTCGCCCCCGGCCATGGGAACCCCCAGGGCGCCTTCCATCCTTTTTAGTTTGTCCCGGTTGATGCCGTAGTACCGGGGCATAACGATCTTTACTTCATGACCCAGCCGGGCCAGGGCCAAAGAAAGGGAAGAAACCGCATCGGCCAGTCCGCCGGTTTTGGCAAAGGGGACTGCCTCGCTGGTACACATAAGAATTTTTAATTTGGTTCCGCCAGTTTTTGCCATAACCTGTTAAAAAGATTCTATCATAGAAAGGCCGTTTTCCTGGATTAAGCGCAGTCCTTTGTCGTGATCTTCCAGCTTGAAGATCACCGCCGCTTTTCCTTCTTTTCCTTCCAGGGACGCGTAAAGGTATTCGATGTTTACGCTGGCGGTTTTAAAAATGTCCATTACCTTGGCAAGGCTTCCTGGTTCGTCCTCTATTTCCACGGCGGCTACATTTGTGATCCTTGTTGTAAAGCCCGCTTCATTCAGGGCAGCGGCGGCTTTTTCCTGGTTATTTACAATAAGCCGGAGGATGCCAAAATCCGCCGTGTCGGCGATGGAAATGGCCCGCAGGTTAATCCCTGCATCGGCCAGCACCCTTGTTACTTCTCCCAGCCGCCCGGGCTTGTTTTCGAAAAAAACTGAAATTTGTTTTATTTCCATCTTGTGCCTCCCTTTAGTATTAACCTAAATTGTTCTGTTGTCGATAACTCTTTTTGCCTTGCCGGTGGATCGTTCTATGGTTTTTGGTTCAACAAGTTTTACCTTGACGCCGATCTGCAATTTGCTTTTCATCTCGCCTTCGATCCGGTTTCGCAGTTCTTCCAGCTTTCTGGTTTCGTCGCTGAAGAATTCCTGCTTTACTTCTACCTGGAGTTCTATTTCGTCCAGGCGGGTTTCGCCCCGGTTTATCACGATAAGGTATGCTGGTTCGGTTCCTTCGATGGCAAAGAGGGCGTGCTCGATCTGGCTGGGGAAGATATTCACGCCCCGGATTATCAGCATATCGTCGGTTCTGCCAAAGAGACGGTGCATCTTGACGGTGGTTCTGCCGCAGCGGCAGGGTTCATCGATGAAACAGGTGATGTCTCTGGTCCGGTACCGTAAAAGCGGCGTTCCTTCCTTGGTCAGGGTGGTAAAGACCAGTTCCCCCTTTTCGCCCATGGGCAGAGTCTTTCCTGTTTCCGGGTCGATGATCTCCGGATAAAACAGATCTTCGTTAACGTGCAGGCCGTTCTGGGCTTCACATTCAAAGGAAACGCCGGGACCGATAATTTCGGTAAGGCCATATATATCGTGAGCTTTCATCCCGTAACGGGCCTCGATTTCCTTCCGCATATTTTCACTCCAGGGTTCGGCGCCGAAACAGCCCTTCCGGATAGGCAGTTTTTGCAAGTCGATCTTTGCATCCGCCGCTTCTTCCGCCATAAAGAGGGCGTAGGAGGGAGTGCAGGTGAGCATGGAGGAGCCGAAGTCCTGCATTACCATAAGTTGGCGATCGGTGTTCCCGCTGGACATGGGCAGAACCTCCGCTCCAATCGTTAAAGCTCCATAGTGAACTCCGGCTCCTCCGGTGAACAAACCGTAGCCGTAACAGTTCTGAACGATGTCATCCTTGGTACAACCCCCGCCGGCCAGGGTCCGGGCCATGGCTTCCCGCCAAATGTCAATGTCCTTTTGGGAGTATTCATTTACCACGGGTTTTCCGGTGGTTCCCGAACTCATGTGGACCTCTACAATCTTGTCTTTGGAACAAGCCAGAAGGCCATGGGGATACAGTTCCCGAAGATCGTCCTTGGTGGTAAAGGGGAATTTTTCAATGTCCGGGAGAGCATGCAGGTCCGTGGATTTTACTCCCCATTCATCCATTTTTTTCCGGTAGTAGGGTACCCGTTCATAGAGGGTTTCTATCAGGTTTTTCAGGCTGGCTAGCTGGAGTTTTTTCCGGGCCTCCCTTTCCATACATTCGTACTCTGGATTGTAAATCATATCCTATCCTTACAAATCCCTGGGCCGCAGATCTTTTACCCTTACAGCCTTGCCTTCGCTTACGGGAAGGCTTCCGGATTCGTGCAATTCCACCCTGGGGTTAAGGGTGATCGATGTCTGGAGGGTACGGCGGATCTTTTCTTTGAGTGCATTGAGGGGCCGGGTGTCGTCCATAAACATGGCGGGCGTTACTTCGGTTTTTACCGTAAGCCGGTCCAGAACGCCTTCTTTATCAATCTCGATTAGATAGTTGTTTCCCACTTCTTGTATGGCCATGATCACTTCTTCGATCTGGCTGGGGAAGACATTTACTCCGTTGATAATGAGCATATCATCACTGCGGCCTGCGATCCGGTAGAGCCGGCGGTGGGTCCGTCCGCAGGGACAGGGGCCGGGGATAAAACCCGTCAGATCCCGGGTGCGGTAGCGGAGTATGGGGGTTGCTTCCCGGCATAGAATGGTAATCACCAGTTCTCCCCGTGTTCCTTCCGGTACGTTCTCCAGGGTTTCGGGATCGACGATCTCCGCGATATAGCCGTCTTCCCAGATGTGCAGTCCGTTCTTGCACTGGCATTCAAAGGCAACTCCGGGGCCGTTCATTTCCGAAAGGCCGTAGGAGTTATATACATCGATGCCGAGGAGTTCTTCTATGCGCCGGCGGGTATCCTCCGAATAGGGTTCCGCTCCCGCAAAGGCCCGCTTTAAGCACAGGCTCTTCCGGCTTACTCCTTCTTCCTTCATCTTTGATTCAACATGGAGCAGAAAACTGGGGGTGGCGTGGACCACCGTGGTACCGAAATCCTGCATAAGACGGAACTGTCGGGCGGTGTTTCCCGATCCAGAAGGGATCACCAGCATTCCCACTTCTTCTGCGCCGGCATGAAAACCCAGGCCCCCGGTAAAAAGGCCGTAGTTGATCATGTTTTGGAATACGTCCGCCTTCGTGCAACCCGTGCTGTAGATGCACCGGGCCATGAAACTGGCCCATTGTTTTAGATCGTCCCGGGAAAAATATATTGTCGTGGGAGTACCGGTGGTGCCGCTGGACGCGTGGAGGCGGACCACTTCTTCCCTGGATATGGAAAGAAACCCGTAAGGAAAACCATCCCGCAGATCCTGCTTAGTGGTGAAGGGAATGCGTTTTAGATCGTTCAGGGTTTTTATATCATCGGGAGTATTTATCCCTGTCTTTGCAAGGCGTTTTTTATAGAAAGGAGAGCGGATGCTGCGGCGGATAACTTCTTTTAACTTGGTAATCTGCAATGACTCCAGTTCACTCCGGGGCATGGTCTCTATCGCTTCATTCCAGTATTGAAAAGCCATGAGTTTTAGTTTACCACAGAACGGTAAGGCTTGGCTATCAATCGTAGCAAAGGCATATCCCGTAAACTCTTTCGGCGCCCCCGGTTTTTAACGCCGTAGCACAAGCATCCAGGGTAGCTCCAGTGGTGTATACATCATCAAATAGGATCGCCGTCCTGGGAACCATTCGGGAGACAGCGGTAGAATTTGTTACGATGATCTTTCCTTTAAGGTTTTGCAGCCGGTTTTCCCTGTTCAATTCTTTTTGGCTTTCCGAAGGAAGCCGGAGGAGGCAGCGGCGGACGGGGATGGAATTTTTGTTTTTGGAACTTTCCAGCAGCCTGGCCAGGTATTCGATCTGATCCCAGCCCTTTTGTTTGATCTTTTCCGATCTAAAAGGAACCGGTGTCCAGCCGAATAGAGCGGTGTTCATTGTTGAATTTTCCAATGAATCGAGCAGCATATCCAGGCCCTGCCGCAGTTTTTCGGCAAAAAAATTTCCCAGGCTGAGATGTTTTTTAAATTTGTAGGCCGATAGAATTTTTTGGTATTTTCCAGCATAGGGAAAAAGGGAAATAACCCGGTCAAAGGATCGTGCCGGCCCATTCCTGCAGGGAAGACAGGTTCCACTTTCGGAGATAAGGGGTTTGCCGCAGATGGAACAACGGCCCCTGCCCGCCCTGGGGACAACAAGGATTTCCCGGCAGGAACCGCAGAGACCATAGAGGGCATTTTCATTTCCCGCCCGCCCGGCAGTTTTATACAGAGCCCTTCCGCAGAGGGCGCAGCCCTGGGGGAACAATGCTTCACGCAGCGTTTCCCGCCAGCGGCTCAGGGCTGTGTAAAGAAGGTTCATAATCCTATATAGGGAGGAAGTATGGCGGGCGCTTTTATTTAAGGAATTGACGATGCAACTTTTGGCAGTTACTATTTGGTATGCCAAGCGGAAAAAATGAGTGGATTCATGAAAAACATCCGTAATTTGTATACCCGCGAGTATCTGCCCTTTGCTTTTATGATGGCAGTTAATATGGTGTTTTTGGCACTGGCGTTTATAATAGATCGGCCGGATGAGGTATTTAGCGGGTTTGTGCGGATTATCCAATCGCGGTCGATTCTGGTAACGGATTATATTGCCCTTGGCGGAATTGGCGCCGCTTTATTGAATGTCTCCATTGTCGGCCTTTCGACCGTGATAATGCTGATCCGGCTTGATGTTAAGCCGTCCGGAGCCAATATTATGGCGTTGTGGATGGAGATTGGATTTGCGTTTTTTGGAAAAAACGTGTTTAATATGATTCCGCTGACCTGCGGGGTATTGCTTTTTTCAAAATACAGCAAGGTGAGTTTTTCCAAATATTACCTGTCTGCGCTGCTTGTGGCGACCCTTTGCCCCACCATCAGCGAAATAGCTTTTTTGGGGAGGTTCAGCCGCCCTGTTGAAATTCTTGCAGGAGTTTTGCTGGGGTTTGTAGTGGGTTTTATTTTTCCCGCCGTTTCTGCCGATTCGGTTAAAGTACACAGCGCTTTTAACCTGTATAATATGGGGTTTGCCGGAGGGCTTATTGCAACAATGCTTGCGACTCTGTTTAAGAGTCTAGGAATTGACATCGTCCCCGCCGCCTATTGGAGCCACGGTAACAATACCTTTTTTGCAGGGCTTTTATATTCTCTTTCCCTAGTAATGCTTGCAACGGGACTTTTGACAAGCTTAACCAAAGAGACACCTAGGATAACTGCAAAAAAGAATTTGGAAGGTTACCGCAATATCCACAAGCAGCCTGGACGGCTGATGCCGGATTATTATGAAATGTTTGAAAACAGTATTTATATCAATATGGCGGTGCTTTGTTCATTTGCAACAACGGTGGTACTGGTTCTTGGCGCGGAATTAAACGGACCCGCCATAGCCGGGATCCTTACAATGACAGGCTTTGGCAGCCTTGGCAAGCATTTACGGAATGTTGCTCCTGTGGTGATTGGAGCGGTGATGTCGGCATTTATAAATAAATGGGATCCCGCGGCGCCGGTTAATATTGTGGCCATATTGTTTTCAAGCGGACTGGCGCCCATTTCCGGCATGTTTGGTCCAATATGGGGCGTTATCGCCGGGTTTCTTCATGTCAATATTGCCACACATATCGGAGATTTAAACGGAGGCCTAAATCTGTATAATAACGGGTTTGCCGCTGCTTTTGTGGCAATGTTTTTGCTGCCGATAATTACTATTTTTAAAAAAGATACATATTTTAAAAAGGATAAATACAAATAAGCTGAATCTTTCCAAAAACTGAAGTTTTGGAAAGATTCAGCTTTGAAAAAACAATTGCTAAGCCTTAGCTTATAGTTCCTCCGCCCACCACCACATCTCCATCGTAAAACACCGCCGCCTGGCCGGGGGTCAGGGCCCGCTGGGGTTTTTCAAATTCTACCCGGATGGTATCTGGTCCGGTTTGCTCCACCATGGCAAAACTTTCTTTCTGCAGATACCGGGTTTTTACTCCAAGCCGCAGGGGACAGAAAAGATTTTCGCAGGCGATAAGGTTTACTTCATGGGCGGAAAGGGTTTTTGTATAGAGGGATGATTCTTTCCCGGCGACCAGGGTATTGCCGGTGATGTTTTTTGCTGCCGCATAGACCGGGGTATTCCCGGCAATGCCGAGGCCCCGCCGCTGGCCCAGGGTATACCTGATTAATCCCCGGTGGCGGCCCAGGACTCTGCCTTCCGTGTCGGTGATGTTCCCTTCGGGGCTGCGTCTTCCCGTATAGGCTTCGATAAAAGAGGCATAATCACCGTCTTCCACAAAGCAGATGTCCTGGCTTTCTTTTTTTCCGGAGATCCCAAGATTCCTGGCCGCAGCAAGATCCCGCACTTCTGCCTTTGTAAGGTTTCCCAGGGGAAAAACCGTATGGGACAGTTCTTCCTGTTTCATCGTGTAAAGCACATAACTTTGATCTTTTTTTGGATCGATTCCTTTTTTTAAGAGAAATCGTCCGCCGGATTGTTCGGTTTGAGCATAGTGGCCGGTAACCAGGGTTTCCGCTTCCAGTTCCAGCATCCGGCGGCGGAGAAGTGAAAATTTGAGATGTCGGTTACATTCAATGCATGGGTTTGGGGTTTCTCCCCTTTCATAGGCTTCGACAAAAGGTTCAATGACATGGCGGGTAAACGCTTCTGTATAATTGAGTACATAGTGGGGGATCCCCAGTTTCCATGCGGCGTTCCGGGCATCGTTGATGTCCGAAAGAGAACAGCATCTGCTTCCGCCGCCGGCGATAAGCTTCATCGTAGCTCCGATACATTCATATCCTGCGTCCTGCATCAGGATTGCCGCCGCGGCGCTGTCCACTCCGCCTGACATGGCAATTAATGCCCGTTTCATTATTATTGAGCCAGGGATCCTAAATAAACATTCACCGAATCTTCGCAGCTCCGCATGGCCAGGATCGTTTTTTCCAGAAGAGTGTCCAGTTCCCAGCCAAGAAGGGCCGCTCCTTTTTCGATAACCTCTCTGGAACAACCTGCGGCAAAGGCGGGGGATTTAAATTTCTTTTTTAGGGATTTTACTTCCATGTCCTGGACGCTTTTGGAAGGCCGGATAATCGCCGCCGCCCAAACTATGCCCGTTAGTTCATCGGCAGCAAAGAGGACTTTTTCCATTTTATGTTCCGGTTTTGTATCCACCCCGGTAATGCCCCAGCCGTGGCTGCAGATTGACCGGATCATCTCTTCCGACACGCATTCCGCCCGAAGCAGTTCCGGCGCTTTAAGGCAATGTTGATCAGGATATTCCTCGAAATCAATATCGTGGAGGAGACCCACCATGCCCCAATAGTCCGTTTCCCCGGCATGGCCCAGATCCCCGGCATACCATTTCATCACTCCTTCAACGGTTAGGGCATGCTGGAGATGAAAAGTATCCTTGTTGTGTTTACAGAGGAGTTCCCATGCCGCTTCCCGGCTGATGGCAGATGTCATTGTATCTCCCTTTGTTAGAAATTTTCCGCCCTGATCTGGAAGTAAGCCCTGGGATGACTGCAAACCGGACAGAGTTCCGGCGCTTTTTTACCGATCACGATATGACCGCAGTTGATGCACTGCCACATCTGGCCGTCGTCCCGGCTGAATACCAGATCTCCTTGTATATTGGCCAGGAGTTTTTTATACCGTTCTTCGTGTTCCTTTTCGATTTTGGCGATCCCTTCCATTTCGCCGGCAATCTCGGCAAAGCCTTCTTCCCGGGCGGTCTTGGCAAAACCGGCGTACATATCAGTCCATTCGTAGTTTTCCCCCGCTGCGGCGTCTTTTAGGTTTTCTGTGGTTTCAGGGACCTTGTCCCCATGGAGATGCTTAAACCAAATTTTTGCATGTTCTTTTTCGTTCAAGGCGGTTTCCCGGAAAAGGGCGCCGATCTGCACATATCCTTCCTTTTCCGCCTTGGAAGCATAGTACAAATATTTTGTGTGAGCCTGGGATTCGCCCGCAAAGGCGGTCTGCAAATTTTGCCAGGTTTTTGAATTTTTTAGTTCCATGATAATCCTCGCTAAGTGTTTTTTTTAGTATAGTAATGAATGTACAGGGATTCAAGGGGAATTCATACATCAAGATCGCAATTATTACGCATAGGCTTTATCTTTGGAAGTACAGAGGATAAGACCGGTGCTGGGCAAGAATAAGATCGATAGGTTTATTTTCCTGACAGGGTTGGAATTAGGAATAATTTTTATAATTATTTTACCCGGAATTTTAACGGCATTGAATCGCGGCAATTATTAACAAGAGACATAAAGAAGAAACTAATTTTAATTTAACTATTGGCAACACTAATACGATACTAAAGCCGTTCAGAGCGGCAGCCTTGAGTCTTTCGGAAACCGGGGTATCTCTATATTTCTGTAGAATTTGCTCGGCGGGGGTCATTTTTGCGGTTTCATTCCAAAGCCGGCATTTGATACAAGCAAGGCAGTTTCGCGTACCTTCGGTGATACTTTATAGCGGCCCTTAACAACACCGCATTTAAAAAGCCCGGATAGGGCGGACACAATAAAAACTATCTTTATTCTGAATTAGAGGAGGTACAGGAGGAAGACCGGTTGAAAAATCAAGACAATGTGCAGTAATCGAACTCTGCCAAGAGGACCAATATGTTGTTAAATCCATGTCAACAACACTTCTTTGTTCGTATAGTTCCTTAAGCTCGTCTGGGCTTGGAAGGAACCAGTCGTTTTTCCCGCCGCCGGTGTACTTTATGCAGGCAAAAGCTGCGGGTGCTTTATCTTCATTATTTAAAGAAACATTTTTTATCTCTTGGGTATTTTTCTTGCCTGTACCTATGGATAAACCATTCGCCCCTGGAAAATCAGTATAAGGTGAACTACTATCGTGTTCCGCCCACTCTTTTTTCGGGTCGACAGTTGAAGATGAAGGATCCCACAATGGCGGGGCGGCTTCAAGGTAGTGGCATATCTGACCGTTATCCGTCATGGTAAAACCTTTCGGATCGTAGTAGAAAATTATCCTCCCGCCGGGACCCCTGTCGCCGATTTTGTATTCAAAATTCTTGGCAAAAAGGGGATCAAGGATTTTTTCCATCCAGGGGTTTTTGCATGAGACAACAAGACTGCACAACAGCAGCGCAGAAGCCCGGTACAATTTATTTTTCATGGGCCTTATTGTACCACAAAATGCCGGAAAAGCAATGCGGATACTGGACAGGGAGGATCTTTTTTTGGTATACTGAATTTATCCGGCGCCGTACCCAAGCGGTAAGGGAGAGGTCTGCAAAACCTTTATGCGTGCGTTCGATTCGCACCGGCGCCTCAATTTAACCGGAGGTACACCATGAATCAAAAACACCTTCTCTGGCTTTTGGCCGGAATTTCCCTTGTTTTTGGCTGTTCCAAAACTGCCCGGCAGGATGAAACTCCCGGCGCCGAAGAAGCGGTGCTGGAATTAACGGAAAATCCCCAGGGCGTATTTGTGATCGACGGCTCGTTAAGCGAGTTTAAAGACGGAAAAATGCAATGGAAGGCCAATATGTATGCCGGCGATACCGTAGGCTGGACGGGAGAAAAAATGGAAGCGGTCCGGGCCTACGATGGAGCGACCCGGACTTTTTACCGGGTCGAAGCCAATGGAGAATACTGGGTCCATGACTATTATATAGCCGGTCCCGCGGTGCCCGCGGTAATTTGCAGCGCCGAAACGGTGCTGTATACCAGGCCCGATCCCGGTTCGGTGGCCCGGACGGGAACGGTTACCCTTCCCAAGTATACGATAGTGGCAATGCTGCCGGATGATAATTATACCGATGATTTTATACCGGTTGCCGCCTTTGTAAATCTTGGACAGCCCGGTGAACGGTGGGTAAAAATCAAAAATATTTCCTGGGATCCCAATGATGTGAACGCTGTAAAAATTACCCGGGCGGCGGCGGTGGTCAAAAACCCGGTTTCCCATAAAGAGCTTTTGGAAAATGCCATAAAAATGATCGCCGAGAGCAGCAGTTTTAACAATATGCAGAACGATCCTGCCCTTTTTGAACTGGAGGTAACAAACAATCTGGAATTGTTAACCGAATGGAAAGACTACACGGTTATCTCCGACTGGGTGAATGTCCGGGAATTGCCGACCATAAACAGTAATGCGGCGGGAAGATTGAACCGCGGTGATATTGTCATGATAACTGCGGCGAGCAAAGAAGTAATTACCCTGGAATCCGCAGGGGAAGGGACGGAAAAGGTTTCCGGCATTTGGCTTAGAACCGATCAGGGGACTTGGGTTTTTAGCGCCTATGTAATTCCGTATCCGGCCGCTCAATAGGCTTCTCACTTGCTATAGTCAGTTAGATGAATCTTGAAGCTTTTATCCTCGGCTGCGGCGGGATGATGCCCCTGCCGCACCGGCATTTAACTTCGGTGCTGTTACGGCGGGAAGGGGAACTTTTTTTATTTGACGGGGGAGAGGGAACCCAGGTAAGCCTGCGGCGGCTCAATCTCCGGTGGAAAAAAATATCCGCTATTTTTGTCAGCCACACCCATGCGGATCATGTAACGGGTATTCCCGGCCTCCTTATGCTTTCTTCCCAGGTAGACCGGGATGATCCCCTTTTTATTTACGGCCCCCCCCGGATTGCTGAGTATATCGAAACAAGCCGCCGGGTGCTGGATATGTATATCAACTACGAAATCGTGGTCAAGGAATTTACCGAAGGGGGCATAATCCACCAGGGCGAAGGCTTCCGTATCCGGTCCTTTCCCCTGCGGCATACCAAACCCTGTTTTGGCTATACCCTGGAAGAGGAGGGGAGGCCCGGGATTTTCCACCCCGAACAGGCGGAAAAGCTGGGCATACCCCGGGGGCCCCTTTGGGCAAAACTCCAGGCTGGGGAAAACGTAACCCTTGCCGATGGAAACGTGATCCACCCCCGGGATGTGCTGGGACCTCCCCGGTCCGGAAGAAAGTTCAGCTTTGTTACCGATTCCCTGGCTTTTCCCGAAATTGCTCCGGAAGTTGCGGGTTCGGATCTTTTTGTCTGCGAAGGGATGTTTGAGCAGGATTTGGAAGAAAGCGCCCGGGAAAAAAAACACATGACCGCCGCGGAGGCCGCCCGGATTGCCGCCGCCGCCGGAGGCATACGGAAAATGGCCCTGATCCACTACAGCCCCCGCTACAACGAACAGAACCTTAAGGGCCTTTTGGCGGAGGCCAGAGAAATTTTTCCCGGCACGGTCCTAAGCCGGGACAGGATGGTTTTTCCCATTGATTTTATCGATTAACTCATTTCATAGTAATAAGACAAGGTGAACCAATGATAGAAGTAGAAAACATTACCAAGCATTATGGCGGGGTGGAAGCGGTTAAGGAGCTTTCCTTTTCCGTAGGAAAGGAACAGGTCATGGGTTTTCTGGGTCCCAACGGAGCGGGGAAAACCACGATTATGAAGATCCTTACGGGGTATCATTTTCCTTCCGGCGGATCGGCTAGGGTGGCTGGTTTTTCGGTAACTGATGATCCGGTGGAGGTAAAGAAGCGCACCGGTTATCTTCCCGAAAGTGTTCCCCTCTATGCCGACATGACCGTGGAAGAGTACCTTTCCTTTATGGCCGCCGCCCGGCTTGTTCCGGCGGAACAGCAGAAAGCGGCCCGGGAAAAGAGCATCGCCGGCTGCGGCCTTAAGGGGGTGCGGACCAAGCTGGTGGAAACCCTTTCCAAAGGATACAAACAGAGGGTGGGGCTGGCCCAGGCAATCATCCACGATCCGCCCATCCTGATCCTTGACGAGCCAACTTCGGGACTGGACCCCAATCAGATCATCGAAATCCGATCCCTTATCAAGGAACTGGGAAAAAGCAAGACCGTGATCCTTTCCACCCATATCCTGCAGGAAGTGGAGGCGGTCTGCTCCCGGGTGCTGATCCTCAACGAAGGGCGGATAGCCGCTCAGGGTACACCGGAAGAAATAGCCGGTACCCTTAAAGGGGGCGATACCTGGGAACTTCTGCTCAAGGGCTCTGACATTGCAGAAAAATGCGGACGCCTTTCGGCCGGTGCGGCGCCGGAAATAGAAGAAGAGGACGGGCTTTGCAAGGTCCGGTTTTTCCTTTCTTCCGGCGCTTTTGGCAATGTCGACGGTGAACGCATATTTGACTGGGCCGTGGCGGAGGGGCTTAAAATACTAAGCATGAACCGGCGTAAACTCAGCCTGGAAGATATATTCGTCAAGCTAACCGGCGATGAAACTACCGGGCGGAACGATACTGATAAGACGGAGGTTTATCATGGAAATCCGTAAATCCCTAATCCTGGCAAAAAAGGAATTCTTTTCCCTCTCCAATTCGCCGGCTTTTTTTGGGATCCTCCTTTTCTTTTCCCTCTTTTGCTCAATCTGGCTTTTTTACCTGCAGGGCTATTTTTCCATGAATACCGCAAGTTTCCGTCCGTTCTTTGCCGCCTTTCCCCCGGCTTTTATCCTGGTAATTCCCATGGTCACCATGAAGTCCTGGGCGGAAGAACGGAAGCTGGGCAGCATTGAACTGCTTTTGACTATGCCTTTTTCTGAATGGGAACTGGTGCTTGGCAAATTTTTTGCCGCCCTGGGAACGGTGATCCTCCTTTTGGCCTTAACTCTACCCGTGCCGTTAAGCATACTGCCCCTGGGCCGTTTTGATCTGGGAGTGCTGGCCGGTGAATATCTGGGGGCGGTTTTTCTTGGAGCCACCGCTTCTTCTCTGGGACTCCTCCTTTCCAGCCTTTCCAAAAATCAGGCGGGAGCCTTTTTGGGTACCACCGCGGTTCTGCTTTTTACTATGCTCATCAATCAGCTTACCCTGTCCTTCTCCTTTCCGCCGGTTATTGCAGAGGGGATCAACTTTATTTCTCTCTCGTTTCACTTTGACAGTTTTTCCAAAGGGATCATTGATACCAGGGATTTGGCCTTTTTTTCGATCACCACAGCGTTGTTCCTGTTTTTGAATACCCGGGTGATACTTTTTAGGAAGTGGAGCTAGGAGGTTAGCATGACAAAGAAACAACTTTCCCTGGTTACCCTGCTCAGTATTTTCAACATACTGTTTCTTCTTTTGTTAAGCCGGCGGTTTTGGTTCCGGCTGGATCTTACCGCCCACAAGGCCCATACCCTGGCACCGGTATCCCGGAATCTTCACAGCGAAATCGAAGAGAATGTCCGGATCAGTTATTATCTTTCCAGTAAACTTCTTTCGCTGGATCCGGCACCGTCGGAAATAATCGATATGCTGCGGGAATACGAAGCCCGGTCCCGGAGAAAAATTCAAGTAACCGTAAGGGATCCTGCAAAATATCCTTTGGAGGTAGAGCGTTTCGGACTCTATCCACAGCCGCTTTCCAGTCTGGATATGGATGAATTAAATTTTTCCGTGGTGTATTCGGGAATTGTCATTGAGTACCTTAATAATGCCGAAGTGCTTCCCTTTGTTTATTATCTGGATACTTTGGAATACGACATTACCAGCAGGATCCGTTCCCTGGCAAGCGGCAAACGCCGGGAACTGGGAGTTATTGCTCCTGAGGGCCGGAGAAACTGGAACGATCATTACGGTATTCTTAACCAGGCTTTTTTTCAAAGCGGTTATTCGGTGCTGCCCCTGCGGGCGGGAGAAGAAATTCCCGATACCCTGCCGGTTCTTTTTGTGCTGGGCGGCTCGGAAGAACTGGATGAATACAGCCTATACCATATAGACCGTTATATTCAGCTGGGAGGCAGGGTATTTTTTGGAGTTGAAAGCGTAAATGTTGATTTAAACACCCTGGAGGGGCGGCTTAAAAACGACAAGGGCCTTTTATCCATGATTTCGTATTATGGCATTACCCTGGGACAGTCTCTGGTTCTTGACCAGGCGTGCCTTTCTGTACAGTATTCTCAACTATCAAGACCCGTACGCTATCCGCCATGGGTAAGGGTCCTGGAAAACCAGAGCAGCGAGGATCATCCCCTGGTTGCTTTTTTTGGCGGGGTGGATCTTTTTTGGGCCTCTCCCCTTTATTTTACCCTGCCCGAATCGGGGGCGGTTAAAGGAGAAACACTTTTTACTTCTTCCCCCAATGCCTGGCTAATGGCGGATACTTTTTTTCTCAGTCCTGAACAGAGTTCCCTTTTTGCGCTTGGATCGGAAGAGACTGCCGGAGAAAAAATCCTTGCCGCAGCGCTGGAAGGAACCTTCCCCAGCTGGTTTGAGGGAGTTGAAAAACCCCGGAGATACAAATATGGATGGGATGATGATGAGGAAGAGGAGGAACTTCCTCCCATGCCTCCGGCGCCCAGGGAGTCGCGAATCGTGGTGGTGGGAGATGCAGATATAGGAAGCCGCCTGTTAAGCCAGCAAAGCGGCAACCTTAATTTTCTTTTGAAAGCAGCGGACTGGCTGGGAAAAGACGACGACATTGTGGGGATTAGAAACCGGCAGAGCGGGTCGGGCCGGCTTGACCGCATTACTGATGAAGCAAAACAGAGGGGGGTGATCAATTTTTCCCGGATCCTCAACATCGTTATTGTTCCCATGATGATTGCGATCTATGGCATTACCCGGCTGGTAAAACGGAATCGAAAAAAGGAGCAGGATCATGGACTATAAAAAAAAGATACTCATCCTTGGATCATCCGCTGTTTTTTTGGCGCTTCTGTACATTCTTTCCCTGGCGCTGGATCCGCAGCGGATCAATGCCCGCAGCGATCGCTTTACCTGGCTTCCTGCCGTTTTGCGGGAAGAAGCGGATCGGATCGAAATAAGCCGGGACGGAGACAAGCAGGAGCTGGTTTTTCGAAACGGTTTTTGGTTTGCCCTTGTTGATTCCGCCGAAGTGCCCGCCAAACAGGGAAGGGTGGATGATCTTTTCCGGATCCTCAGCACCCGAGGCGCCTTTCCCCGCCGCGGTTCCAGTGCCGCTAATCACGCGGAACTGGGCCTGGACGGTTCTACCCGGCTTCTTGTCCGGGGCGGAGCGGGACTTCCCCTGCTGGATCTTCTGGTTGGAAAAGATGATCCTTCCGGCAGGGGTGTGTTTCTTCGCAGGAACGGAGAAAATGAATTCCGCAGCGGCGACCGGCTCATCGGATCCTATGTAAACGGAGATCGTACATCATGGTACGATCTAAAACTCTTTGAAGAAAAATCCCTTGATCAGGTGCAGCGTGTGGAGGTTCATTTTTCCGGATACACGGGATCGGAAGATATAACATACGGAGACTATATCATAACCCGCAGCGGCGAAAACTGGATTATGGGAAACACTCCTCTTAACCGGGAAAAAACCGAAACATGGATCAAGGGAATCCTGGAAGCACAGGGCGAGGATGCCCTGTCTGCCGACGGGGAATTTGATTTTAACGCTGCCGCTGTAATCCGGGTAGAATTGGGGGACAGTTCTGCCCTTGAACTTCAGGTTGTACAGCCCGGAGAAGACGGCAGAAGCGCCGCCATGGCAAAGGGTAAATCTTTTTTGTTTTTGCTTTCCCGGTGGACCCTGTCCCGGCTGATACGGGATCGGGAATATTTTTGGTGATAAATAATATGGAAAAGGCCCAAATAGAAATTACCTTAAAAAATATCGCCGATGTCTTTAAATCAGAGGACGGTCATCTGAAAAACGGGGACATCCGCCAAGCAGCGGTTACGGCGGCGGTGGACACCGGCAAAATGCAGATGGTTATTACGGAGGAACTGTGCAAAAAACTGGGGCTTGCCGTAAAAGAAGAAGAAGATATTATCATAGAAGACAATGGCCGGCAGATAACCTGCAAAAAGACCGAGGCGATAGAAGTACACTGGAAAAACCGGTCTGTTGTGCTGACCGCCCTGACCGCTCCCGGCATTGAAAAAGTTCTGTTTGGTTCCTTTCCCCTTCAGTCCATGCGCCTGACGATCGATCCTGCAACCAGGGAAGTTGTAGGCATACACGGCGATGGCGATGATTTGCTGGTTATATAAAAAGCATTAGGGGGATTGTAAAAGCAAACCTTTGGTTTATGTGCCGCTAGGAGGCGGCATATGTATGGACAAACTTGTTATCAAGGGCGCCAGGGAACACAACCTAAAAAACATTGATCTGGAACTGCCCAGGGACAGGCTTATTGTCATATCCGGCCTTTCCGGATCGGGAAAAAGTTCCCTGGCTTTTGATACGATCTTTGCAGAAGGCCAGCGGCGCTATGTAGAAAGTTTGTCCGCCTATGCCCGGCAGTTTTTGGGCCGCATGGATAAGCCCGACCTGGACTATATTGAAGGTCTGTCTCCGGCCATCTCCATAGAACAAAAAACCACCCACCGTAATCCACGGTCCACGGTGGGAACCGTGACGGAAATTTACGATTACTACAGGCTCCTCTATGCCCGGGCGGGGATTCCCCACTGTCCCCAGTGCGGCAGAGAAATCAAAGAACAAGCGGTGGATGCGATCATCGATACGATCATGGCCATGGGATCCGGAGACCGGGTGCAGCTCTTGTCGCCGGTGATCCGGGGCAAGAAGGGCGAACACCGGGACATTATCGAAAACGCCCGCAAGGCCGGCTTTGCCCGGGCCCGGATCGACGGGGTGCCGGTAAGCCTGGACGAAGAGATCAAACTGGATAAGCAAAAAAAACACACCATCGAGATCATCGTGGACCGCCTTGTGGTAGGGGACGATATACGATCCCGGCTGGCCGAATCGGTAGAAGCCGCCCTGGAAGCCGCCGATGGGATCATGCTGGTTCTGGCCCAGAAAAAGGGAGAAACAAAGATCTACGAATATTTTGTTTCACAAAAAAATTCCTGTCCGGACTGCGGCGTTTCCATTCCCGAACTTCAGCCGCGGCTTTTTTCCTTTAACAATCCTTACGGAGCCTGTCCGGCATGTTCCGGCCTGGGGATCAAAATGGAATTCGATCCCAATCTGGTTATCCCCGACATGGGCCTTTCCTTTAACGAAGGAGGCTGTGTTCCCTACAACCCGGACAGCGCCTGGCACCGCAGCCGTTTTGAAAGCCTCGCCAAGCATTATAAATTCAATTTGAATACCCCCTTTAAGGAACTGCCCAAAGCCATATTGCGGGCCATCCTCTATGGTTCCAAGGACGAAATCAAGGTCCGCTATGAAAACAGGGACGGTACGGGACACTTTGAGTATAACTCCCGTTTTCCTGGCGTACTGGAAGATCTAAGGCGCCGGTACTTTGAAACCCAATCAGCGGGGATCAAGGATTGGCTGGAAAAATTCATGAGTCAAAAACCCTGCGAGGACTGCGGAGGCAGACGGCTAAAGCCGGAAGCCCTGGGCGTAACCGTGGGCGGAAAAAATATCTGGGACCTGTCCAGTCTTTCGGTAACGGAATCGCTGAGATTCTTTGAAACCCTAAAGATGAGCAAGAACGAAAAGATCATTTCCAAACAGATACTCAAGGAGATCAATGCCCGGCTGGGTTTTATGCAGAATGTGGGGCTGGATTATCTTTCCCTGGAACGAAAGTCTGCCACCCTGTCCGGCGGCGAAGCTCAGCGGATCAGGCTTGCCACCCAGATTGGATCGAGCCTGGTGGGAGTTCTCTACATTTTGGATGAACCCTCCATAGGTCTTCACCAGCGGGATAACCAGCGCCTTATCGATACGCTCCTCTATTTGCGAAATCTGGGAAACACTTTGATTGTGGTGGAGCATGATGAACAGACACTGCGGACGGCGGATCATATTGTTGACCTGGGGCCCGGTGCAGGAGTTCATGGCGGCAGGGTGGTTGCCCAGGGAACCCCCCGGGAAATAATGCGGGTCAGAGAAAGCCTTACCGGCCAGTACCTGGCGGGAATTATTAAAATGAAGATCCCCGAAAAACGGCGGCGGGGAAACGGTAATGTACTCAGTCTCTCGGGAATAACGGAACATAATTTAAAAAACATCACCGTTATTTTTCCCCTGGGGATCTTTACCTGTATTACCGGAGTTTCCGGATCGGGAAAATCAACCCTGTTAAGCGATGTCCTCTATCCAGCCCTGGCAAACCGGATTTACGGCAGCAGCCGCATCGAAGGCTCCTACGAAGAACTGGAAGGTGATGAACAGATCGATAAGGTGATCGACATCGATCAAAGCCCCATCGGCAGAACTCCCCGGTCTAACCCGGCCACCTATGTTCAAGTTTTCGGAGCCATGAGGGATTTATTTGCCGCCCTGCCGGAGTCGAAAAAACGAGGCTGCCGGCCGGGACGTTTTTCCTTTAATGTCCGGGGGGGACGCTGCGAAAACTGTTCCGGCGATGGAACAATCAAGATAGAAATGAATTTCCTCCCCGATGTGTACATAACCTGCGATGTCTGCCACGGCAGGCGATTTAATCGGGAAACCCTGGAGATCCGCTACAAGGGAAAGAATATCGCCGATGTACTGGACATGACCATAGAAGAGGCTGCGGATTTTTTCAGTGTCATACCTCAGGTAGCCCGGAAACTCAACACCCTCCTTTCGGTGGGTCTGGGTTATGTAAAACTCGGGCAGTCCGCTCTGACACTGTCCGGCGGCGAGGCCCAGCGGGTCAAGCTGGCCCTGGAACTTTCCAAGCGGTCCACGGGAAAAACTCTGTACATCCTGGATGAACCCACCACAGGACTGCACTTTGCCGATGTAAAGCAGCTAATGGATGTAATTCAGCGCTTAACGGATCAGGGAAATACGGTTATCATGATCGAGCACAATCTTGATGTACTTCTCCAGGCGGATCATATCATCGATCTGGGACCCGAAGGGGGAGACAAGGGAGGGGAAGTGGTGGTTACCGGAACCCCGGAAAAAATAGCGTCCCATGCCAAATCCTATACGGGCAGGTATCTAAAGGAAATGCTCAACAGGAAAAAATAAATGAAAACCCCCTCTCTGCTTTTTTTCCTTTTTCTTGGGCCTCTGCTGCTTTTTTCCCAGGAAGGACCGAATTCTGCGGCGGAAAGTGCCGCAGTAAACGAAACGGAACGGACTGTCTTAAATTCCGCCTATGTACTGGACCGGGACATTGCCACCTCTTCGCCGGAAGAACTGGCCGACTGGTGCCGGTCACTGGACCTAAGCGCCGAAGGAAACAGGGAAGATTTGGCAGCCCGGCTTCGGGATCATTACAAACTAGATAAACTCCCCGGAACGATCGATGAATCTGACGGGGAAAATTCCATGGTAATCACCATAGAAAATGCCAGAGCTACCGAATACTTTTCCGTCGAATCGGTTGAGGAAGATTATGTCCGGTTTCGGGGATCAGTTTCGATTACCATACAGGATGGGAATATTCTGCACAGGATCCGGGCCGAGGAGATTCTCTATAACCGGACAAGGAAACTCCTGACCGCTTCGGACGGAGTAATATACATCAAGGAAGAAGGCGATACGATAGAAACCTTCCGGGGAGACGGAATCACCGTTAACCTGGAAAATTGGTCCGCCGCTTTTATGAAGGGCGTAACGGATCACGAGATGAGCGAAGGGGAAACCAGGTACCGTTTTGCCGGGGAAGTGATTTCCCGAAGCGGGGAAAATTCCACGGTAATGCGCCGGGCGGAAATAACAAATGCCGAAGGGGAGGAATCCTACTGGTCCATCAAGGCATCCAAACTTTGGCTCCTGCCCGGATCGGACTGGGCGGTTCTTAATGCGGTAATTAAAGTGGGGGAAATTCCCATCCTTTATTTACCGGCCTTTTACTATCCCGCCAACGAGATTATCTTCCATCCCGTGCTGGGATACCGGACCAGAGAAGGAACCTATGTGCAGACCACCACCTATATTCTAGGCCGGCCCAGGGCGGTCAGCAGCGCCGAAGAAAGTTCCATTACCAGCATAATGGGAAGCGGCGAAGGAATGGAGCAAATCAGGGAGGGAGTTTTTCTTCGCAGTACGGGGAGCAGGCAAAGGGACATAAACGAACCAAGGCTTTCCCTTATGGCTGATGCCTATGTTAACCTGGGGTATTTTGCGGGCTCTGAATTATCCCTTCCTTCCCAGGGGCACTTTGGAGATCTGCTCTTTACTGCCGGCATAGGGTTCAGCCGGGACATAGTCCTGGCATCCGGGTACTATACTCCCTTTCCTAATTATGACGGAACCAGCAACTGGCATCGTTCACGTTTGTTCGATCAATCTGTTCCCTTCCGTTACCGTTTTGTCAGTACTGGTTCGATAAACGGCACAGGCGGCACAGTAAATTCCGCCGATTTATTCTGGAGCCTTCCGTTCTATTCGGATCCTTTTGTTGACAACGATTTTATGCGCCGTTCTGAAGACTCAAGTTTTTTTTCCCTGTTAAAAGGCGCTACCACTTATGACATGACCATCAGCGATACATCCCTGGATTCCTATATATGGCAGCTTAACGGAAGTCTTTTGTTTTCAACCGCTGGATTGGAACCCTACATAAACGATCTGTCCATTACCAGCGCGGCCATGGCCCTTAGTTTTGAAACCCGGAACACCTACCCTCCTCCCAGCCATTCAAACGGAATCATTTCCTATCCGCCGAACCTTAGATTTTATTTTCCTGACAAATTTACCTTATTTTCCATTGCTGCCTCCATTGGAGGCACGCCTGTCTTTATAGGCAAAAGAGGAGAGGAAGGCGGCGGAGAGGAGGCTGAAATTGACGGCTTGGGAAAAGCCATGCCCCCCTGGAAAAAGAACGAAGAAGACACCAAAAGCGGTTCAGGAGATGGTGATCTTTTGGGGCTCCACCCGCCGGTTCTGACCAGAGCGTTACAGGCCCCGATTCTTGGAGGAAACCGCTTTACCCTTGATTACCGGATTAACCCTGCGGCGGCATCGGAAATCAAATTCAACTCCAATAGACCCGGTGCGCCGTGGGAAAAACCAGAGGACATAAATTGGGGAGATATTGAATACCAGCTTTATTCCGTCAGACTGGACGGCAATATGGGACTGACCTTGGCGCAAAAAGAAGACATCTATACCCATTCGCTTAGATTTTACGGAACCTCTTCCTGGCAGAATTATGCCTATATGAACGATTCTGTTACCGACCAGAATAGTACAATGACTCAGACGCGCAATATGACCTTTTTTTCCAGTTCCGCTGAATATGGTTTTACTCTCCGGCCTTTTTTTCAAAACGATATATGGCAGACCAGTAATTTTCAATATACCCTGCGGGGACTCCTTGTTTCAGGCCGTTATCAGGATACTTCATTTCAGGTGCATGGCGGAAAATGGAACCGGGATGATATTGAGCTTCACCGTCTCCAGGCAAATTTTAACGCCAATGTAAGGGATTATATGCAGAACTTTTCCATTATTGCGGATCTGCCGCCGGAAGAAGGATCCCTCGCGGGAAATGCCACCGCCAGGGTCTGGATATCCGAAACCAATGCCCGGGCCAGGGTCCGCGGTATTTTGGAAAACCCAGTCTATGAGCCGCTGTATTTCACCGAAACCCTGCGCTTCGCCGATCAAATATCCCTGCGGCATTACATGGTCTACGATCCGGAAAAATCTTCATGGACCATCCTGACCACTTCCCTGGTCTGGGGAGGGCTCAGCGCTTCTTTTACCGCCACCCGTTCTTTGGGGTATTTTTTGATTACTAGAGAGGACTGGAATGATCCGGGATCGGGTTATCAAACAGTGTATCCCGGCGGTTTCGGCTGGTACCAGGATACAGAAGAAAAATTGAACCCTCAGGAATTGAGTATTGCCTATCAGAGAACACAGTCCTTCAACGAGGGAGGCATAGTAAATTTTGAAGGATCGGTCCATACCGGGATTAGCTTTGATCTCCAGCGCTATACCTATTCAAAATTCTTTTTTACCCTGAGCCTTGGGGCAGCGATTAACCGTTTTCTGGATGTTAACTTCCGTTCTCATTCGGAAAATGCCGTTGTTTTCCGCTATTTTCAAAACACACCTTTGTTCAGCGGTCAAAATATTGATGTACCGGGGGAGAAAAATATTTTGGCGGATCTCCTTAATTCTTTTCGTTTTGATGATTCCAGTAAACGGGAGTCTTCCGGCTTTAAGCTAAAATCCTTCGGCCTTGATCTAGTTCATCATCTTGGAGATTGGGATGCAACCCTGGGAATCAGCATGGCGCCGGAATTTGTCTTAAGTACAAGATCATACCGGTTTTTCAATCAAATTTCTTTTTTGATCCAGTGGAGGCCAATTAAGGAATTTAAAACTGACTTTAAGTACAATACCAATGATGGTTTTACGTATGAATAATTTTTTTTAGTTCTTCCAGGCTGGAGGATTTTACCGCCTTAAAAAGTTCCGCCGGGGAATACGAAGGATGGGTCCTTCTTATAAAAGCGGCCAGGGGAAGCAGCGTGGCGGCCAGTTCTGCCTGCTCGTTTTGTTCACGGGGATCAAAAGAAAGAATGTCCTCTATGGATTTTTTGTACTGCTTTAAAAAGAGATTGACGTTTTGGCGGACCGGCCCGGAAGAAAAAAGAAAAAGCGGACGGCCGCCGCCGGACTTTGCCCCGAAGGTTTCTTTTTTTTGTGAAACCTTTTCCCGGTAAAAGCGGAGAGTTCTGGTTTCATAATACCATCTACTCCGTTCCGTTTCGTCCACGCGTTTTTCCAGGGATGAATCACGGTATAAAAAAGCCGAATGCTGGGCTTCCAGCGGAGTAAAGCGGGAAAGAAATTTTTCAAAATGGGGATAGATGTAGGTGCCCCGGGCATAGGTTTTTCCTCTTGGGTAGGAAAAATCTGCCCCATACAGGATAATCTCCCGGGCGCCCAAATTTTCTGCCAGCGAAAGGGCCGCATAGGTTACATTGGCCCCGGAAGTGTCCAATACCGGCAGTGTTCTCCATGTCCGGCTGATGTACCGGGAAAGGGGGTGCCCTCCGGAAAAAAAGAAACGATTCTTTGTCCGGGCTGCCACAGGGGGGGGGCTGGCCAGATCCAGAAAGAGCCGGGTTTTTTCCGGCAGGATCCTAAAAAAATGCTGGTAACTGATATGCTGACAGTCAATGGATATTACCGCTTCCGGCTCTATGCCCTTCTGGAGCAGCACCGGCAGGGAAGTGTCGGCGGCGATCAGAAAATTTTCCTGCTGATCCCTCTCTTTTTTTATGAAGGGGATCTGTTCTTCCAGAGAAGGGCCGGCAGCACAGATAAGAGCCCTTCGTATGGGTGGAATCCCTTCCCTTTGTTCTTCCGCCAGGGAAAGGTTCCGGATGATGTTGGAAAACCAGCGCTTCCCAAAATAAGCCTGGACCGAATAGTCTCTGGATACAGCGTCGATGGCCCGCTTTAACGATTCTGCGGCGCCATTAAAACGCGGTTCAGCGTCGGTTCTGATACGAAGGGGAAAAACTCGGATACCTCCGTCGATGGCGGGAAAATAATTGCCCGTTAAAAAAGTTTCAAGCTGTTCTTCTGTTGGATCTGCCAGCAGCCGAAACCGGGGATCCTGGAACAATTTAATGTAGTCTTTGGAGCTTAACAGTTCCGCCATGCCGTTACAGTCATATTCAATAATCAGTATTTTTTTTGTTTCTTCCCGATTCAGGGCCGCTTCCGCCGCAAAGGCCCCACCGAGGCCTAAAAAGACAAGGTATCCTTCTTCGGTCAAGGTGGAAACAAGCCGTTCTCCTTCCCGGCGGGGATCCACCGTAGAATGGAGGGGGTGGGCCGCACCAGCCGGATCGGTCAAGGCGGGAATTACTTCCCCGGACCGGGCTTCCAGAAAGCGGTATACTCCCCCTGTGGTAATGGACGAAGAGAGTTTGCTGCAAAGCAGGGGATCGTTTTTCGTAAGGGCCAGAAGGTTCCGTTCAAAAGTTTGTTTATCCATCATACATTTCCAGCAGGGCCCTTTTTACAGTATCGGAATAATCGCCGCTTCCCCCCAGATCTCGGGGCAGAATGAGTTCTCTCAGTTCTTTGCCGATCTGTTCTGCAGTTAATGGATTATCCAGAGCATCCAGCAGTACAGCAAGCAACTGTTTTTTTCCTGGCGCCGGTTTTGCCGCCTGTGCCGTAATGCGGGGGAGTTCTCCTTCATTTAGAAAAGGCTTCTTCTGCGTTATGCCAAGGCAGGAAGGGCCCAGAGTATGGATCGGGCGGGGAAATGAATGGAGGTTGCTCTTAAACCATGCGGCGTAAATTCCGTGGCTTCCTGAGCGCCGAATAGTTTCTTCCCGTTCAAAAATTTTTGAATGCAACGGATCCCTGCGGCCAGCGGAGAGTTCCAGCATTATTTCAAAGGCATGGGGTCTGGCGTGGGTCAAGAGGTCCCGATGGGCCAGGTCCAGGCCGGAAATGTACACCGGGCCGGTGCTTGCAAAAAATGCCAAGTCCAGGGCGGAGGCACTTACCGTACCCCGCTGGGGAAAAACAAGAAAAGGAACCCCGGCGGTCCGCAGCAAGAGTTCCTGCCAGAGACTGCCGTCGCAAAGAAATAACGACAGCGCCTGGGCTGTCTGGGAAGGGAGGGCCGATGTTAATGCGGCGGCAAGGGCAGGGCTTTTTTCCCGCCTATAGCCTTCGGTCAGGTGAAAAAGCGCCCAGGGACCGCCGTCGGTGGTTATGACGATATCAGGCACGATCCTCCGGTACAGGAGGGCAGAAACGGCGGAAGAAACGGCAATAAGGAAGGGCGGGGCAGGGCTTTGTTTCCATTCCTGAACATCATCCAGGGAATTCTCCAGGCTGGGGCCGGCGGCGCAGACCAGTACCGGTGCGGAACCGGAAAGAAGCTGCGATGGTTTTTCCAGCAATTCCAGATTCCGCAGGGCATTTCGAAACCAGCGCCGCCCGAAATTCTGGATCGTTTTTCTGCCGGCGCTGATTCGCCTGATGCATTCGACTGTTCTGGCCGCTAAATCCAGACAGGCTCTGCCGTAGGCATTAATCGAGGGTTTCCATTCAATAAGTTTTATTTGTGACGCGTCCGTATCGTAAATCAGGCCTTCAAGAAAATCTTCCAGGCCCTTGGCGGAACCGGGGGTCCAGCTTAAATCCGCAAAGCTTTCTCTATTAATACCCCCCTGTACTCCGGGTACCTTTGGATCGTTGTGGGAAAGGTTTGATTCCTGAAAAAAAGAGGAACAGTGGAGACTGATGATTTGAGAGGAAGGATATAATTTTCCCAGTGCGGCGGCCAGATATCCCAGGCCCGGTTCAATCAAAATAAAATATCTGCAGGGTTTTAAATCCAGGGAGACGGCATATTTTTCCGCTTCCAAAACGGGATCATACCGCGAGTGAAGGATCGTTTGCCCAACCAACAAGGTGCAGCCGGTTTTGGCGGGAACAATCTTTTCGTTCAAAGGTAGAGTTTTAGAAGGGAAAATGCTTCCCGGGGATTTTTCGCCTGAAAACTGAAGATCAGATTTCCAGGGGCGGTTTTTTCCAGGTGCCGTCCGATAAGCTCCCCATCCTGGGTCGAGTTGAAGAGAACCAGACAGCGTCCCTGGGCCAGTTCCTGGGCGGATCCGATACTACTGACCATGGAAGCAAGATGGTCTGAAAATTTCTCCGCCGAAAAAGGGATCGATTCAAACACTATTCCCTGGAATTGACCAAATTGAGCATATCCGGCAGAAAGTTTTTCCATCACCGCCTTTTCCATGGCGGAGGAAACGGTTTCTTGCTTTTTGGCGGTTAATCTTAAAAGGCCGCTCTGGGGGTTTTTCAAGGTTTCCGGTATTAAAACATTTAGATCAGGAGAATCTGCAGCGGCTTTGCTTAAAAGCCCCATTTATGTTAATCCTAATTCCTCGAAAAGCTTTTTGTAGGTATCAAAATATTCAGATTTTGCGAATTCTTCGATTTTGTCTTCCGGCAGGGATTCTAACAGCTGATCCATGTAAGAAAGAACAGTTTTAAGTTCCTGTTTTAAATTGGAAGGAATGCCCTCTTCGGCGCCGGAAGCCGCCGTTTCTGTTCCAAAGGGTTCATCTTTGTTTTCGTTTTCAAAGGGAGAGGCAAATGAAAGATCATCGGCGGCGGGGATATCCGGTATTGATATGTCGGCATCGGGAATCTCCACCGTGTCTTCGGTTTCAAAAACAAAGTCGTCAGAACCGGGGGCTGCATCTCCCGGGGAAGGCTCTTCCATATCAAGGTCGATAGAAATGTCATCAATAACCGGTTCGGAAACGGGGTTTTCCATTATGCCGGTACTTAAATCCGGCTCATCGATTACAGCACCGGAAAAATCAATGGTTTCGCCGGAAGCCAGGGGATCTTCTTCCAGGTAACTTGTATCGTCTGGCGCCGGGGTAATGGGAACGGCCCCTTCTTCCCGAAGGCTGTTTAATTCGGAAGATTCTTCAAAATCGGAGGTTAAATCCAGGGAAATGTCAAAATCATCACCAATGTTTTTTATTTCATCCTCGACCTTGACGGCACCGTCCAATTCTGAAAGTCCATCGCCAAAGCTAATATCCGCTGTATCCAGGTCATTCTCGTCAATAATAATATCTATCTGTCCCGGTGCGGATTCCGGGGAAAGGCCGCCGTCAATGCCTTCGTCGGATCCAGACTCTTCGGTAAAATTTGCCGTATTTAGAATATTGTCTAGTTCATCACCGGTAAGGGCTATTTTTTCATCGTCTTCTTCATCAAAAAAACCCGAAGATTCGGCGCTTTCCTGTGTCCTGACTTCACCCCGGACGGAAGAAAGATCCCGTTTAAGGCTGGAAAGCTCCTGCTTGATGGAAGAAAGTTCGTCGGCAATTTTTTGAAGCAGTTGGTTGGAAAGGTCGGCGTTTCCGGAAGTTGGGTTAGCGTCGGCAATTCTTTGAAACAGCCGGTTATTAAGTTCGTCGTTTCCGGTATCCTGAGGAATCACCGGCGGAGTTTCGTCTAGGGCTTCAATTTCGGGGACGGCGCTGTCCAGATCGCCAATATCAATACTTTCCGGTGTATCAATATTTGTTTCGAGAAAGTCGTCCATGAGTACTTCGGTAAAACCGTCTTTATCAACAGAGACAGGGGCGAGGCCGCCGGGAAGATCGGTATTTTCGGGGATCTCCTCAAATTCTACATCCGCGGACCCAAAGGAATCATCTGCAGGGATATCCATTCCTTCGCTGCCTAAGGAAGAATCAAAATCGGGAAGATCCGCATTGTCGGCTAAAACGGAGTCGATGTCGGGAAGTTCCTCCATATCTGGCAAAGAATCAGACAGGTCTGGCAAGGAATCAGACAGATCCTGAGGCTCACTCTTTACCCAAACGCCGTATTCGTCCAATTCATCAGAAGAACCAATGGTTGTTCTGTCATCATATATTGAAGGATCGCTTTTTCCAGCCATTAACCGCTCCCGCAAAACACTATATCCACAATATCGGTAAAAAACCGCTATATTTGCATATTTTTCTTCTGATTCTATCCTAACCGGTAGATTTGTCAAGATAATAAAGAAGAAGGTAAGAAAATCCGTAAATTGAATAATGAAGTTCGGAAAATATCTCCTGATTCCTTGGCTTATTCTGGCGGTCCATACAATTCTTTCGGTATATAACGGGACATCAGGCGTGGTGCCGTACCGAGAATTGATGAATGAACGGCAAAGAATATTGGAAAATTTGGAAAAATTGCAAAATATCAACCGGGAACTGGAAGGGACCATGGACGCCCTGCTCTATGATCCGGAGGCAATCCGGATTAGGGCCCGGGAATTGGGCTATGGTACAAGCGGCGAACGCTTTATCCGGATTGTGGGGCTTTCCGGAGGACGGCCTGCCGAATTAAGACCAGGAACGATCAGAACCGCCATTCAGCCCCTGCTTTCGGGCAAATCGTACCGGGTTATTTCCCTTTGTGTGGGATTGCTCTTTTTTGCCCTGTTCCTTGCCGGGGATATGTTTCTGAACCGGGTAGATTCGCCGGACCAAAAAGAACCGCATCTTCATTCAGAGTTCTAGGATAATTTACCCCTGAATTCCCTGGAAACTTCCCGTTTTATGTCCTTTTCCCGGATATCCGCCCGCTTGTCGAAGGTCTTTTTCCCCTTGCACAATCCCAATTCAACTTTGACCCGGCCTTTTTTAAAGTAAAATGAGAGGGGGATAAGGGTATAGCCCTTTTCTTCGGTTTTCCGGGTTATACGTTTGATTTCGTCCCGGTGGAGGAGGAGTTTTTTTTTCCGGTCCGGGTCGTGATTAAAGACCGAAGAAAAGGGGTTTTCGGCGATCCGCAGGGATCTCAGCCAGACTTCCCGGTTTATCACTTCCGCCCATGCATCGGGAAAGGATATTTTTCCGTCCCGAAAGGATTTTACTTCTGTACCCAGAAGTTCAATGCCGCATTCATAGGTTTCGTCCACCGTGTAATCAAACCGGGCTTTACGGTTTATGGCGATGCTTTTTTCCCCGGAAGGCATGGTTAGTTTTCCCGTTTAGGGACGATCACTGGCCTAAAGCCAACAAAGGGGGAGGAGGTTTCAGGAGGCAGGGAGCCTCTGGTTTCAATTCCCACCGAACCGGGGGGGTTAATCCAGGAACCGCCCCGAAGAACCCGATCAGGAGGGGGGACGGCGGAAATCTCCGATGCGGAGGCTTTCTCCAGTGCCTCCAGGGCTTCTTCCGATGCAGGAAAAAAGTTTAAGGGAGCGAAGGTATTGCTGCACCATTCCCAGAGTCGGCCCGGCCTCCCCGTTGGCGGGGCCGTTTCAAACTGCCGGATACCATATTCCCATTCTTTTTCGGAGGGAAGCCGGAGTTCCCACCCCGAAAGAGAGGAAGGCAGCTTGGCGGAAAGCCAAGCACAGTATGCGGCGGCGGCGTACCAGGAAATTCCCGGTGCCGCCGGAACTGGGTAGGCGGGATTATCCACGGGAACAAGATAATCATTTCCCACAAGGCCCTGGGCAATCAGCTTGTCCCGGTTGGCGGCGGACCAATCGGGGTTTTCCGCCGTAAAGGCGTCCCAGGCTGCCTGTGTTACCGGAGTCAGGGCAATATACAGGGGAGGCATGGATTCCCGCCGTCCGTACTTTTCAAAGTACCCGGAATTTACGGACACAAATCCAAGATTTTCCAGGGTTAAAGACCTGGCAAACCGGAAGGGAAGATCAAAGGTTCCGATAGATGCCTGTTCCGGGTTTTCGGCTTCATTTTTTTTGAACCATTCCGATTGGGTAACTTTGGGAGATGTTTCCAATGGAAGAAGACCCGCCAGCCAGAATGGAGCCCCGGGGTTTTTCTCCAAGCGGTCAGAAACTTTTTTTATCGACCGGAGCAGTGTCAATGGCGATGGAGAAAGACCCCCGTTGTCAAGAAGGAATTGGGCCCGCAGCAGATCCCGGGCGGAAGCTTTGGATGCCGCATAACGGAGGGAATCATCCAAAATGCCCTGCATCGTGTTCCGTATTGCCGGATCCTTGGCGGACGGCCCGGTACGGTAGGCTCCCGCGGATAAGCTCATGGGTATCTGATACGCTTCGGTTGGATCTGCGGCGGACCAGTACCGGTACTCCAGGGCGGAAAGGGCAAAGGCTCCGACTGGGTCCGAAGAAACCAGTCTTCCTGTGATGACAATTTTTTTGGGAAAGAAGAGGGAGCCAAAGATTCTTCCCCTTATTTCCAGATCCCTTGTGTCCGATTCAAAACCGGGAAGGATAAATTCGATGAAACGCTTTCCCTGGGGAATAAAAATTTTGCAGGGGGTAGATCCCAGGGTAATATTATCCACCCGGACCGCCGCTCCGGCCGGTTCGGAACTGAAGACACTGATGCTTCCGGGTTTTGAAAGCCCCGGATAGAGGAGGATCAAAAACAGGACAAAAAGCGCCGCCGCTCCGTACAGAACAGCAAGATAATACCCGGGTTTTATGCCGAAGATCTCCGGCAAGAAAACGCGGTCTTCATCTTTTATTTCAACTTTTTTTCTAAAACGGTTCAACAGTTTTCCTAAGGATGAATCAGCCATAGGTCTTGAGTATAGGACAGGGCCGGGCATTGTTCAACCGTCTTTTTTTTGCTATCCTGCTCTATAAATGAGCAAAAAACAGGTACATCCCTTTTTTATCTCTCTCCAATGTTTTTCCGAATCGATTTTAACCCGCCGCCGGGCCGTCAAGCGGATGCGAAAAGAAAAACAACGGTTAAAAAATACCCTGGTAGACTGGGCAGAAGCCTTTATCTGGGCCGCCGGCGTGGTCCTTCTAATTAATCAATATCTCTTCCAGGCCTATCAGATCCCTTCAGGATCGATGATCGATACCCTGCTGGAAAAAGATCGGATTTTTGTCAATAAACTGATCTACGGTCCGGAAATCCTTCCTGGCCTGGGAAAACTGCCCAGCCCGGTAAAACCGAAACGAGAGGATGTGATCATCTTTGAAAGCCCCGAGTACTTTTCCAACGGACCGGTCTTTGATATTGCCCAGCGGATCATCTATATGCTTACCCTTTCCTTTATTGATATAGACAAGGATGAAGGGGGTAATCAGCGGGTTCATTTTTTGATCAAGCGGGCCGCAGGTATGGGCGGGGACTGGATAGAAACCCGCCGGGGGGAGTTGTACTTTCGTTTTGCCGGCGAAAACCGCTGGAAAAATGAACGGGACTACCTGGCAGAGCGGGGTTTTACCCACAACCTTTCCCGGCTGGTAAAAGAAGATCAGTACCCAGCCATGGAAGCGAAAGGCAGGCTCGATGCTTATATGATCCTGGGATTGAATCCGCCGGAAGAACTTTCAGAAACACTCAGGGCCCAGCGGATCCATGGTATAGATCAATTTGCCATAGCCTCGGCATTGTATGCCTTTCGCCGGGAGGCTTTTCCTCATAACAGCCGCTACCGGGCGCAGGCGGTTCAGCAGCGAAGCTGGTATGTGCCGGAGGGCCGGATCCTCCCTCTGGGAGATAACCGGGACAGTTCTCACGACGGACGCGTTTTTGGGACCGTTAAGGCATCCAAAATTCTGGGCCGGGGAGCCTTTAAATACTGGCCCCATACCAGGCTGGGGGGAATTCGGTAATGGCAAAACGGTGGCGTCAGTATTCCTATTCGGATCAGCAAAATTATCTGCGCAAGGGACGAATCATACTGACCTGGGTTTTAGCTTTTTTTATTATTCATACCCTTGTATCGGGGATCCTGATATCCAACCGGGTGGTTGAAAATACCACCATGCAGCCGGGACTCCTTCCGGGGGATCGCTTTGTCTTTTTTTCTTTTACCCTTCAGCATTTGTTCCGGGACCGGAATGCGGGAAACCTTCCATTCCGCAGGGGCCAGGTGGTGCTGGTGGATCGTTCCGCGGGGCGGCCCCCCCTCCGAACAGTTATTGACAGTCTTGTCCGCTTTTTTACCTTCCAGCGGTACAGTCTTTTCCCCAAGGAAGACACCTTCTTTGTAAAACGGGTCCTGGGGCTGCCCGGTGATACGATCACCATGAATAACTATGTGATCCGGATAAAACCGGCGGATGAAAATTATGTATACACTGAATTTGAATTGGCCGAAGGGGACTATACGCCGGAGCTGCCTCAGATTTCCCTTCAATGGGATGAGTCGATTCCCTTTTCCGGATCCATGGATACCATAACCCTGGGGAAGGAAGAATGTTTTGTCCTTTCCGACGACCGCAGTGTTACCAACGATTCCCGAACCTGGGGCCCGGTTCCGGCGGACTCCATTACCGGCCGCGCCCTGATTCGTTACTGGCCCCTGACCCGCCTTGGACACCCATAAGGAACTGCATGTTCCTGAGTGCTCGCTCTACCTCCACATTCCCTTTTGCTCTGAAAAATGCGATTACTGTGATTTTTATTCCCTCCCTGTAAAAAACATACATGGGTGTGATCGTTTGATGGGCCGTTATGTGGAAGCCCTTTTAGCCGAAACGGAACGGCGCATTAAAGAAACCGCCTATACTGTCCCTTCCGTGTATATTGGGGGCGGTACCCCATCGCTTCTTGGAGCAAAAGGTATTACCCGGCTCCTCAAAGGAATCACCGCCCTGACCGGCGCAGGACACCGGGAAATTACCGTGGAGGCAAATCCCGAAACAGCGGATGAATACTTTCTCCGGTCCTGTGCGGGTCATGGTGTAACACGGCTTTCCCTGGGGGTCCAAAGTTTTGACGAAGGGGAAAGGAAGGCCGCCGGCAGGCGGGGATGTCCCCAGGATGTTCTTCTCCGGCGGCTTTCCAAAGCGGCGGAGATTTTTGGCCCCTTCCTTTCCCTGGATCTGATGAGCGGCCTTCCAGGGCAGGATGAAGATATGCTGCTTCGGAATATCGGCAAAGCCATTTTCTTCGGAGCCGGGCACATTTCCCTTTATGCTCTGACACCGGCAATTCCTCCGGTAGAAACGTCGGACCGTTTATGGCTGACTGGAAGGGATGCCTTGAAAAACGCCGGGTACGAACATTACGAGGTATCCAGCTTTGCCCTGGGAAACGTTTATCGTTGTGTTCATAATATCCGGTACTGGTCCATGCAAAACTGGATTGGAACAGGGCCGTCTGCATCGGGAACGATCATCGATCATAACGGAACAGGCCGGCGGATTAGCTATGCTCCCGATACAAAAGTTTTTGTCAGTGCTGTAAAAAACCGGATCATTCCGCCGCTGACAATAGAAGAATTGGACAGAAAAACAGTATTAAAGGAAACCATCCTGATGGGGTATCGCTGTAGGGAAGGGCCGGACCATGCGTTGTTTTTCCGGCGTTTTGGAAAATCAATACAAGAAACCATACCTCAAACCCTCTTAAAGTGGCAAAACAGGGCGGGGGATGTTCCCATGCATGAGAAAATAATGAACTATTTAAATGCCTTTTTGCTTGACGCGTATTCGGAGTTGGATAATAGTTAAATATGAATGAGTTCCATTTCCATAAAAAAACACAGCATTAGCACCCGTTTTGGGATTACCAATGCGGTGATTGTAATGTTTTTCCTGGCAATAATCGCAGTTGCTATGGCTGCCCAGATTAGCAATATCACCGTGAGAATATCGGAAAATTATGTCCGCTTTCATTCCCGGAAAACAGTTGAAAAAATCAATCTGTATATTAACAGGGAACTGACACTGATACGGGTAATCGCTGAATCAAAGGAAATTATTAATTGGTTTGCCGACGAAGGCAGCCAGGAAAAGAAATTTTTTGCCTATGAACGGTTTTCAAGCTGCGCGGATCTGATGGATGGCAATAATTTCTATTTTGGAATAGAAGGGTCCCGAAATGCGTACACCGTTACCCGGGAAACGACGCTGGAACAGTTTCTGCCTTTTCCGGGCTCTTTGAACCCGGATCTTCCTGCGGACCACTGGTATTTTGACTGCCTTGATCAGAAACAGCTCTATACCCTTAATATCGATATCGACAAGGACCTGCATAGAAAACGGTTTTGGATCAATTACAAGGTGATCGATGGCGAGGAAATTGTTGGCGAGGTTTGTTCCGGAGTGTTCTTTGACGGCATCCATGATCAATTCTTCAGCAAGGATAAACAGAACAATGTGCGGATCATGGTGATAGACCAGGGAGGACTGGTTCAGATGGACAGCGCCGTGATTGGCGGAAACAAAATTTTCGGGCCAATGGAATTTGAGGAACAGGACAAGCCGGATGTGCGGGAAATATTTCCCTTCCTGACTCCTGCTATGGATTCCTGCCTTGAGGGCGGCGGAAAAGCAAACGGTTATTTTGATCACAGTGCCGAAGTGGAGGTCTACAGAATTCGCGGTGGCGAATACGATTTTTTGTCCGCCGTTCCTATCCTTAACACGGACTGGCGGGTTATTACCCTCTATAAATCAAATCCCCTGTTCACCGCATCCCTGATCTTCCCCCTGCTGATTCTCATCGCTGGTTTTTTTATTTTTTATCTTGTCATTCATATTCTGACTGTCTATAAACTGGTACTGCATCCCCTGCGCTGTCTTACCGATAGTCTGGATAGAGGGGAAAGTATTGCTGGTCTTGATCGGAAAGATGAATTCGGCGAACTGGCAGGGATTATTCAAAACGCCATGAACTACAGCCGCAGTGAAGAAGAAAGGGCGGTAATGCTGCTTAAGACTAATCCCATGGGCTGTATGCTCTTTGATGACAAAATAAATTTTATTGACTGTAACGACGAACTGCTTCGCCTTTTCGATTTGCAGAACAAAAAAGAATTCGGCGAACATTTTTGGGATTTTTCGCCGGAGTACCAGAGTAACGGCAGGCATTCTGCGGATGAAATACGCCATCTGGTTGAATTGGCCCTAAAGAAAGGCAGGATTCAATTTGAATGGGTGCATCAAAAACTGGATGGAACTCCCCTGCCTTTCGAGATAGTGCTGGACCGGGTCAGTTATGGAGATCGGTACCTTATTTGCGCCTATGCCCGGGATCTGCGGGAACAACAGCGGGTAGATGCGGAGATAAAATATCAGGGCGCTTTGATGTACACCGTTAATAATGTGGCAAAGGTGCTGTTTTGTTCCGAATCGGAGAATTTTGTTCTTGAATTCTGGAAGTGCATGGATTATCTGGGAAAAACAGTACATATTGATCGTATTCAAATCTGGAAAAATCATATCAGGGATGAGGAATTATACGGCACAAAAATTCAGGAGTGGTCAAAAGAGACCGAAGCCGGGCAAGCAAAACTTGCTAATGCGGAAATTTCCTACAGCAAAATGTTTCCCTCCTGGGAAAAAATTCTTGGCGGCGGACAAAGTGTCAAGGGTCTGGTGCGGAATATGCCCCGAAAAGAACAAAAACAGCTTGCCCCCCAGGGGGTACTTTCACTACTGGTGATACCGGCTTTTTCGGAAGATAATTTTTGGGGATTTATAGAATTTGACTGCCGCGATGAGAGAAATTTTACTTCTATCGAAGAATCATGCCTCCGTTCCGGGGGCCTGCTTATCGCCAATGCCCTGATCCGAAATGAAACATGGGAAAATCTTGTCCAGGCCAGAGAAGATGCCCTGGCTGCAAGCAGGGCAAAAACAGACTTTCTTTCCAACATGAGCCACGAAATCCGCACCCCCATGAATGCGATTATCGGCATGACTGATATAGGCCACGCCGCTTCATCGGTGGAGCGGAAGAATTATGCCTTTGAAAAAATCGGAGACGCTTCCTCCCATTTGCTGGGAGTGATCAACGATATACTGGATATGTCAAAAATAGAAGCGGGGAAATTCGAGCTTATTCCGGAAGAATTTGACTTTGAAAAAATGCTGCAAAAAACCGTGGAGGTAATTACTTTCCGGGTAGAGGAAAAACGCCAGTTTTTTTCCGTAGATATCGGCAGGGAAATTCCCCGCTTTGTTGTCGGCGATGGCCAGCATCTGGCCCAGGTGATCGCCAATCTCCTTTCCAATGCGGTAAAATTTACTCCCGAAGAAGGATCAATCACCCTTAAGGTTCTCCTGGTAAAAAAAGAAAAAAAAGACTGCGTTATCCAGGTTGAAATAATCGATACCGGCATCGGGATAAGCAAAGAACAGCAGGGGCGGCTTTTTAAATCATTCATCCAGGCAGAAAGCAATACTTCCCGAAAATACGGCGGTACCGGTCTGGGCCTGGCCATTTCCAAGCGGATTGTAGAAATGATGAATGGCCGGATATGGATTGAATCGGAACTGGGAAGAGGATCAAGGGTTGTCTTTTTTGTAAGCCTAAAAGAAGGGATCGAATCGGTTAAAAAGAAAATACCCAAAAAGATACGAATTTTGGCCATCGATGATGATCCGCACATTTTGGATTTTTTTACCGAAGTCGCCGTCCGCTACGGTATTGCCTGTGATACCGCCTCCAGCGGCGAAGAAGCCCTAGAGCTGATTAATGGCAGTTCCTACGATGTATATTTCGTGGATTGGAAACTTCCAGGTATGGACGGTCTGGAAGTTTCCCGCCGTATCATGGGCAGTACGGAAAAAGAAAAGCCGGTGGTGATCCTCATATCCGCTGTGGATTGGAGCGCCATAGAAAAAGAAGCCAGAGAGTTAGGCATAGGCACCTTTCTTTCCAAACCACTTTTTCCTTCGCCGATTATTGACTGTATCAACCAGTTTTGGAGGGTGGATGAACAGCCGGAGGCCGATGCAGGGCAGGACGGAGAAAAGGAAAAAAAATCCCTTGCCGGATACCGCATACTGGCAGTAGATGATGTGGAGATTAACCGGGAAATTCTTTCATCGATGATGGAAGAAGCTGGTCTTTTGATAAGCTGTGCATCCAATGGAAAAGAGGCGGTAAGGATGTATGCGGAAAATCCCGATGGGTATGATTTGGTTTTTATGGATATTCAGATGCCCGAAATGGATGGGTATGAAGCAACCCGCCGGATCCGTACCTTTGAAGAGGAACAATTGCCGAAACTCTCAAAGAGGATTCCGATAATTGCAATGACCGCCAATGTGTTCCGGGAAGATGTTGAAAAATGCCTTGCATCAGGGATGGACGATCATGTAGGAAAGCCGGTGAATAGGGGAACCCTTTTTGAAGCATTAAAGAAGTATTTGAGAGCTGATGCTGATCATCGTTAAAGCCCGGCTTTGCTGATTTCCGCCGCCAGATAAAAAGAGCCGCAGGCCAGGACTGGAAGGGAGCGTTCTTTCCCTGTCCTCACCGCCTCTTCTATGGCCGCCGCAGTATGGGGAATACAGGAGAGATCCGCCGGAGTTGTACAAGGTTTTGCCGCAGAGCAGAAGCTGTCGTAAATAGCGGCGGGATCGCTGGCTCTAAAAGTCCCCGGAGCGGTGATGATGCACCGGCTAAAACGGGGAAGCAGTATTTCCGCCATGGCGGCAGCATCTTTGTCCGTTGCACAGCCAAAAAGAAGGATGCCTCCGTCTCCGTAAAGTTCACAGAATGTTTCAACGCAGTGCTTAATGCTAAGGGGAGTATGGGCGCCGTCTGCTATTAAGAACGGATTGATACGGACTTTTTCGAACCGGGCGGGAAGAGAAACTGCCGCCAGAGCGCGCTTAACGGCCGTATCGTCAATGCCGGAAAAAACCCTGCGAGCTGCGAGTATTGCCGGTGCCGCATTATCAGCATAAACCATTCCGGTAAGGGGCATGCCGGAAATAGTTATGATGTTTGTGCGTTCCGCAATGGTATAATCCATGCCCTCCCGGTGCAATTGTTGATCAACGATATTCATGCAGTCCGGGGCGTACACAAAGGGAGCCCCCTGTTCTTCCGCCCTTTGCTGCAGAATTGAAAGGACTTCCGGGTTTTGTTTTGCCGCCACCACCGGGCGGTTTTTTTTGATAATTCCCGCTTTTTCATGAGCGATTTCTGCCAGGGTATTTCCCAGATATTCGGTATGTTCCTTTTCAATTGCCGTGATTACCGAAACGGAGGGATCCACAATATTGGTGGCGTCGAGCCTCCCTCCCAGGCCGGTTTCCACCGCCATTGCCTTACAGTGGTCAATGCGGGCGCAGAGAAAAAAGAGCATGGTGGCCAGTTCAAAAAAAGTCGGATCCCCGGAATCGTTCCGGCTTTCACAGTACGCATTGTAGATGCTTTGCAATTCTTTCCCCGCCGCCGCATAAACCGCCTCCGGAAAAAATGCACCCGTCCCCCGGCAAATCCGTTCCCTCCAGTCCTTTACATGGGGGGACATATACCGGGCGGTTTTAATTCCCGCCTCTTCCAGAATCGATGCCGTCATGGCGATAACCGAACCCTTGCCCTTTGAGCCGGCGGCGTGGATAACCGGAGCGCAGGTTTCAGGGTGTCCCGCCAGTTCTGCGAGGATTCTCATGCGGTCAAGTTTGAAGTGTTCTTCTGTTAAAAAAATATAATCCAAGGAATTGCAGGGCTTTCCTCCCAAACCTCGTTCCAGATCGATAAAAGAGCAAAGCCAGGTATACAGTTCCGTTTCAGTCATGCAGGCATCATTATTGAAAAAAAAACGGTCATGATCTACCATAAGATATGGATTTGGGGAACCTCCTTTCGCTGCATGCCAAAGTATACTTTATCGGCATCAAGGGAACAGGAACCAGCGCCCTGGCGGAACTTTTTTTCCATTCCGGCCTTTCTGTTTCCGGCTCCGACGGGGCCGAAGTTTTTTATACCGATGCAATTCTGACGGAATTGGGCATCCCCTATTACGAATCTTTTGACGCTTCCCATGTTCCTCCTGACGCAGCTATGGTGATCCATTCGGCGGCGTATAATGCGGAAACCAATCCTGAAATGGCGGAAGCCTTAAAGCGGGAAATTCCCCTTCTAAAATATACCGATGCCCTGGGTGCTTATTCGGCTCTCTTTGATTCTTCGGGAATTGCCGGGGTTCACGGAAAAACCACCACCACTGCCCTGACCGGTGTCCTGTTCCGTGCGGCGGGACTTCCCGCCCGGGTGCTGGCAGGAAGCGCCGCCTTTGGGGGACGATCCACCATCAGCCTGGGGGATAAATACTTTGCTGCCGAAACCTGCGAATACCGGCGGCATTTTCTTTCCTTTCATCCCAAACGTATTGTGCTGACCAGTGTGGAAAGTGATCATCAGGATTATTATCCGGCCTATAACGATATTCGGGATGCCTTTGTTGAGTATGCACTGACACTTCCCTTCGGCGGTGAAATTGTCTATTGCGCCGATGATCCGGGAGCCTGCGAGGTAACGGAACTGGTCATGCGGAAGAGGGACGATCTCCTCTTTGTACCATATGGGTTCGGTGCTCAGGGCGAATACAAAATTATCTCATGTGAGGTCCATGACGAAAGAACCCGTTTTCGCCTGGAAGGTTTTCCAGGGACGGAATTTACCCTGCGGATTCCCGGAAGGCACTGTGTTTTGGACGCTGCCGCAGCCCTGTCCCTGACCAGTTTACTGCTGCAAAAAGAATTGAGCCCGCAAAAATGCTCACCGCAAGAATCTCCGGCACATCTTGCGGTATCACAGGGAAATCCTCCTTATCCTCCAGGCTGGACAGCAAAGCTGGTCGAAAACGCCGTCAGGGCTTTGGATGACTTTGCCGGTTCCCGGCGAAGATCGGAAATACTTGGTGAAAAAGCGGGGGTCCTTTTTATGGACGACTATGGACATCATCCCACCGCCATACGTCTGACACTTCAGGGACTAAAGGATTTTTTTCCCCGCCGCCGGCTCATCGTAAGTTTTATGAGCCATACCTATACCCGGACAGCGGCGCTGCTGGACGATTTTGCCTCATCCCTTCTTCCTGCGGATATGGTTTTTCTTCATAAGATTTACGCCTCTGCCCGGGAAGTGTATTTGGGGGGGATAAACGGGTTAAGCCTCTTTGAAAAAACCAAAACGGTTTTTGAAAAAGAACGGAACGCTGGAAATTCGGTGATTTATACCGATGAACCTTTTGATGCGATGGAGCCGCTAAAAAATATTCTGAAAAAAAATGATCTGTTTATTACCATGGGAGCCGGGGACAACTGGCGGCTTGGACAAAAACTGTTTGCCGCAATGTGCGGTGCGGATGTTTCTTCGGGGACAGGATCATGAAAAGTATGACCGGTTACGGCTGGGCCGATGTTCAGGATGAAGCGGTTTCCGCATCGGCGGAGATCAAGGGGTATAACAGCCGTTTTCTTGACCTGGCGGTGTACCTTCCGCCTTTTCTTTCCGCTTTGGAAATTCCCATCCGAGACTATTTGGCCGAACGCTGCCGCCGGGGAAGGCTTGAAGTATCGATCCGGTACAGGGAATTTAACGCTCCCCTTGCCGTTTCCATGAACAGGGAAGCGGCAAAGGCTTACTGGAAGGCGGCGGAAGAAACTGCCCGTTTGTTGGGAATGACCGAACGGCCCGGCCTCGGCATGATTCTCTCTATGGATGGGGTGCTGGAAACCGAACGAAGCAGGGATCCCGGAAAAGCCCGGGACAGGATCATGCCTCTGTTGGAAAGGGCCTTTGCGGATTTTGAAACGGATCGCCGAAGGGAAGGAGAACATACCTATAGGGATATCCTTTCCCATGTGGGGATACTGGATCGATCCCGGGACTTTGCCGCTTCCCGCGGCGAAGAACTGGAAACCATCCTTAAAGAAACTGTTAAGCTCCGGTTTGAAGAACTTCTGGGAGACAGGATCGACGAAAATCGTATTCTTGCGGAAACCGCAGCGCTGCTTGTTAAGCATACGATTTCGGAAGAACTTTCCCGGCTCAAGTCTCACCTTGCAGAATTCCGATCCGAGGCAGAACGAAATCCCAGTCCGGGAAAAAAACTGGATTTTCTCTGTCAGGAGATCAACCGGGAGATCAACACTATTGGAAGCAAGGCGGCGATTCTGGAACTGAGCAGGGAAATAGTAACAATGAAGGATGCCCTTGAAAATATCAGGGAACAGCTGCGTAATGTAGAATAGGCGGGAGTAAAAAATGAGCAAAAAAATGAAGATTGCCATTTCCGGAAAGAGCGGCTGCGGCAACACGACCATCAGCCGCCTGGTTTCGGAAAAACTGGAACTGGCCTTTATCAACTTTACTTTTCGATCTCTTGCTGCGGAAAAAGACCTAAGCCTTAAGGAAATACTTGAAAAGGCAGAAAAAGATGACTGGTGGGATAATGAAGTGGATCGCCGCCAGGTTGCCATGGCTCAAAGGGCCGATGGCTGCGTCCTCGGTTCCCGCCTTGCAATCTGGATGCTTAAAGAAGCGGACCTGAAAGTGTATCTTCGGGCTGCCCCTGAAACAAGGGCGGATAGGATCGCCCGGCGGGAAGGGGGACTGTTGGAAGAAGTAGCCGCCTTTACCAGAGAACGGGACCGGCTGGACCATGAACGGTACCTCCGTATTTACCGAATAGACAATGACGATTATTCTTTTGTGGATCTGATTGTAGATACAGATAATATGGGCGTTGAAGAAATAGCCGCTGTGGTTATTGAAGCTGTCCGCCAAAGGCTTTAGCGCTCTGCAAAAAACATCAAGAGTTTCGGCTGCTAAAAAAAAATCCCCGGAAAATGATAAAACTAAAAAAACAATAACAATAATAATAGAAGAATTCAAAGAAACAATACATGATTTCTATGCGGTTTCTGGCCGTTCTTTTCCCTGGCGTTACACCTTCAACCCTGATCCCTGGGGTGTTTTGGTGTCCGAGTTTATGCTCCAGCAGACACAAATCCAGCGGGTTATTCCCTACTGGGAACGGTGGATGAAGCGCTGGCCCCGTCCTGCGGATTTGGCCGATGTCCCCTTGGAAACGATCCTTAAGGAATGGAGCGGTCTGGGCTATAACCGCCGGGCAAAGAATCTGCGGGACTGCGCCAAAGTAATTGAAACAAAGCACGGCGGAAAGGTGCCCCGGGTTCCGGAAACGCTCATTACCCTGCCGGGCATTGGATCCTACACCGCCGGAGCCGTCGCCTGTTTTGCCTGGAATTATCCTGCGCTGTTTATCGAAACCAATATCCGGGCGGTATTAATACATTTCTTTTTTCAGGATAGAACCAGTATCAGGGATAAAGAACTTTTTCCCATTCTGGCAGAAACCATGGATCGTTCCAATCCCAGAATTTGGTACTGGGCTCTGATGGATTACGGAGCGGAACTAAAAAAACTGACCAGAAATCCAAACCAGAAAAGCGCCCACTATACAAGACAAAGCCGTTTTGAAGGTTCCTTCCGCCAGATCCGGGGGGCGGTAATCAAAACCCTTTCGAATAAGGGACCCCAGAATGCCGCCGATCTGGAGAAAGCGGTCAAGAGTACACTAAAGACAGTGAGAAAAAAAGAATACTACCGGGCTTTGGATATGCTCGAAAAAGAAATGATGGTAGCCGAAGAAGGAGGAGTGTACCGGATCGGCGGTTGAATTTTCTGGGCGCGCAGGGATTCGAACCCCGGACATCCACGGTGTAAACGTGGCGCTCTAACCAGCTGAGCTACGCGCCCTGCCCATTTTATTTTGCGGTATAAATATTTACCCCGCCCGAACCGTATGTTTCTATTTCCTCTACATCAATATAAAAGACTCTTAAAAGAGGATTGTCAATATCTTTGAAATTCATTTTTGCATAATAATTACTTTCCAGAGCACGTTCTTTAAGGGCTCTATCTTCAACAAAAACAACTTTGCCATTTAATGACAACACCGGCTCCCAGTCTTCCGGAAATGTACAATACGAAACATACGGAAAAGCGGCAAGTTGTGCATAGAGCGGCTTATCTACGGTAGTACAGAAATATGCCCTGTTTCCCTCGGCAAAAGAAAATGTCATTATTTGGGTGCGCAGTTTTTCGCCGTCACGATTTGCTAAAACACCATTGCGGTATCCTTCCAGGATATGAATAAGTTCACTTAATTCTTTTTTTTCAAAATCCTTTTCGCTGGATATATCCGGTTTTTTGGCACAGCCAATAATAAAAAAACCAAAAAAGAAGACATAACCTATGAGTCTTCCAAAATTTGTTTTCCTATTCATATTACCTCCAAGGTTATGTTAATAGCAAGTAAAAACATATTTTCATAGTATATGCGTTTTGTTTCTACAATTTCAATCCCCGGCTTTCCAGCGCTTCTGCGGTTTCCGCGGCTGTTTCTATCATTTTTTCGGTAACCAGGGGGAGAATCGTTTTGACCCGCCGCAGTCCGCCGGTACAGCCTCTAGCACGGGCGGCGAGGCTTGCGTTTTCCCAGCATTCAAAAAAGCGGGGAAGAAAACCAAGCATTAACGCCAGACTCAGGCTGAGCCGACCCTGGCTTTGCGGCTTGGATTTGTAAAAAGGCCGGAGTAAAAACAGTTCAAGGCGGGAAAGGAAGTTCCTGATTTCCATGGTGGTGGTGACGGCAAAAAAAAGGGATCCAGCGGTAAAACAAAGAAGGATCCCCGCTGCCATCTGCAGGCCGCTTAATAGGACAGATTGGTCCAAAGTGAATCTGGTTATGTCGATGCCGGATTGCCCGTCATCTATGCTGGCAGCCCTGAATACGGCAAACACCAGCAGTATAATTACCAGGGGCGCGGATCCGGCCAGGAGCGGACGGGGGCCAAGTCCGGTGGAAAAGGCTCCTGCAAGGATCAGCACCGCCGCTCCTGCCATAACGGATAGTCCCAAGACCGGAGAAGCGGACAAAAAAAGGAGGAGGAAAAGTTTTATGCCCGCGGAACATCGGTGCAGTGGAGTGGTTCCCGCCAGATAAGACCAGGGAGTGCGCTTCTTCACTGGATCCATGAACAATCTTTCACCGATTTATAGGAATGGCGGGGATCCCGTACCCCGTATTCAGGCCGCAGGCGGTCAAGAACATCTTCCGGCTTTCCCTCATCCTGGATCCGCCCCCGGTGGAGGATCACCATCCGGTCCGCCAGGGCAAGGACTTTTTCCAATTCATGGGTCAGGATCACCAGGGTTGATCCTTCCTGTTTTTGAGCCTGGATGATCTGGAGTACCTGGATGACGCCGGCTTGATCCAGATTGGCAAAGGGTTCATCCATGATGATGATGCGGCATCCCATGGTCAGGACCCCCGCTACGGCGAGGCGGCGTTTTTCCCCTCCGGAAAGACGCCGGGGAGGAAGGGTCCTTTTTTCATCAAGGCCTGTTTTTTTCAGCGCCGATGCGGCCCGTTCTGTTATTTCAGTTTTGTTAAATCCCAGGTTGGAAGGCCCGAAGGCGGCATCCTCTTCCACCGTTTCTCCCACAAACTGGGTGTCAGGATCCTGAAAAACAATGCCCATCTGCTGACGAAAGTTTTTTTTTAGAACCTGTTCCAGCGATTCTCCCCGAAAGCGGATCGCTCCATCGTTTGCCTCCAGCAGGCCAGCGAGGATGCGCATGAGGATCGTTTTTCCCGATCCATTGGGTCCCGCTATCAGCAGTAATTCGCCTTCAAAAATAACAAGGTCTACCCCGTCCAATACGGCATGGCCGGAAAATTCTTTCCGTATTCCCCTCAATTCAAAAAGAGGGAGGGCGGAATCACCCATTTAGATGATCCGCCACGGCCCGCCGCAGCCGTCCGGCGGCGGCGGCGGCAATAAGAGACTTAATTGTGTCCCCAATCAGGAAGGGAAAAATTCCGGCGGCAAAAGCTTTGGGCCAGCTTCCAACAAAACGAAAAAGCCCGATTACGCCGGGGATATAAACCACAAGGAACCCCAGGACGGCGGCCAGGATGATCCGGCGAAAGGGAGTATTTTTGCCTGCCCGGGGCTGCCCTGCCGCCAATCCTGCTGTCAAGGCAGCAAAAAAGTAACCGATTAAAAACCCTCCGGTGGGACCGGCAAAGCGGGCAATGCCGCCCCCGGCTCCGGCGAATACCGGCAGCCCCAATGCTCCAGCACAGAGAAAAAGTGCCGCCGCCGCCGATCCCAAGGTTGGACCCAGGACTAGCCCCGCCAGGACCACAAAGAGGTTTTGCAATACGATGGGAACCGGAGAAAAGGGCAGGGGGATGCCAATAAAAGTTCCCCCGGCGATAAGGGACGCAAAAAGGGCTGTCAGGGTGAGCCTGATAATAGCTTTTTTTGGCGTTTTTTGCCCCAGGATAGTTCCGTCAACCATATAAAAACGATACCAGAAACAAAAAGGACTGTCAAAAGACCCCGGAGGAAGCAAAAAAACGGCTTCTCCCCGGCTTTTTCCCATTTTTAAGTCAATATCAGCATAAAACCCGCCTTTTTCCCGGGTTTTTCAGACCGATTTTCATTGAATAAAATGTAAATTTTCGGTATCATTAGCAAGAAAATAGGATGACAGGCCTTTTGGCTTGTATTAGTGAGGTTTTTGGCAGAATGCTGGATATTGGCCCCCTTCACCGCGCTGAATACGAGGTGGATAAGTCTGAACAAGTGGTAATTGCTGAAGCTCCGGGAAGGCTCTATTTTTTAGGGGAGCACGGAGAACAGGGGGCAGGGTTTTACCTTGCCTCGGCAATTAACCGGACGGTTCAGGTTGCCGTCAGTCCCCGAAAGGACAATTCCCTCCGGTTTTATGCCTCCGACCTGGGGGAGCGGAAGCGGACCACCCTGGTAAACCTCAAGTATAAACGGGAAGACCGCTGGGCCAATTATATCAAACTGGCAATCCATCTTTTTTCCAAACTGGGCTATTCCGTCAAGGGACTCAATTTTTCCGTTGTGGGGGACATACCTCAGCAGGCTGGGCTTGCCTCCTCCACCGCTATTGAAATAGCGGCGGCGGCGGCGCTGAAGAGTTTTTTTAAGGCACCCCTGTCGGATAAAGAATTAATTCTGGCGTTGATCAAGGCGGAAGAAGAATTCCTGGGCAGAGAAATGGTAAACCCCGTGGATTTCCTGGTGGCCCTAAATGCGAAAAAAGATCATCTCCTCCTGGTGGACGAGAAAAACCTGGAAGTGGCACGGATCAAGAGTCCCTTTTCCCGGCACAGGATGATTCTGATGGATTCCCGGGTTCCCCGGGCGGGGGTGGAGGAGGAGCTAAAGCAGCGGCGGGAGGATACCCGGCGGGGCCTCAAACTCCTGGAAAAAAGACGGGCCGGCGGAAGTTTTCGGGATTATATACCGGCAGACCTTTTGGAGTCCATGGGCGATTTACGGGAGGAGATTCGCCGGCGGTCCCTCCATATTGTAGAAGAGAACCAGCGGATTCGGGAAGCGGCGGCGGCCCTGGAAAAAGGGGATCTGGAAGATCTTTCCAGAATCATCTATCATTCTCATGAAAGCTTACGGGATCTCTACGAAGTTTCCTGCCCGGAAATTGACTGGCTGGTTAAACGAGCCCAAGAAATTGAAGGAGTGGCGGCATCCCGCATGACCGGACAGGGATTTGGCGGCTGTACTTATACGATCCTCAAGGAAAGTGCCTTGGAAGAATACAACAAACGGCTGGAAGACTATGAGAGGATATTCGGTTTTCATCCCCTGTCCTACGATATCCGCCCTGCGGCGGGCGTCAGGGTTATTGCCAAAGGATAAAACATGGCTGTCCACGAAGTTTTGGAAGAGGGCATACGGCTTTTTACCATAAAACGCTGGGATAGGGCGCTGGAAGAATTTCTGAAAATAGATACTGCCGGACTAGAACTGCCGGACAATATTGAATTGGCCTACTACCTGGGACTCTGCTATACCAAACTGGAACGTTACGACGATGCCCTGCTCTATCTGGAACAAATAGTTACCTCCGGAGAAGACCCCCTGCGGGTATACCAATGCCGGTTGACCCTGGCTTATATTTATGTGATCACCGGCCGTTCAAAGCTGGCGGAGTTCGAACTAGGACGGCTGGTAAAAGGCGGCTATGAGTCGATTCAGATATATACCACCATGGCCTATGCCGCCTGGTCCCAGAAACAATATCAAAAAGCGGTAGACTTTTATGAAAAAGCTCTGGATATGGACGAAAACAACACCACCGCCCTCAATGGTTTGGGCTATATTCTGGCCGATTCGGACATTGATGTTAAACGGGGGATTAAGCTCTGCCGCCGGGCGGTGGACAAAAAACCCCAAAGTGCCGCCTACCTGGATTCTCTGGGCTGGGCGCACTTTAAAAACGGCGAGCTTAACGAGGCCCGCAGCTGGCTTCGCAGGGCCTTTGAACTTTCGCCTCACCGGAAGGAGATCAAAAAACACATGAAAATCGTGGTGGGCAATGATTAGTAAAAAGAGTTTACCCCTTTTATGTTTTTTACTTTCAGTTTTTATCCTGGGCTCTCAGACCGATGTTGATTTTGGTCCGAATTACCTACAGGAGGGTGATTCAGGGGCATCCCTTTCGGACACAATAAGTGCCCAGAATGAATTCCGCATCGGCGTCCAGGCCTATTACCGGTACGCCTTTAACGAAGCGATCAATTCCTTTGAACGAGCCAATTCGTTCCGGCCCGGAGAACCGTTGATCCTCGACTGGCTGGGACGGGCTTACTACCGTTCGGGCTTTGAAGACACAGCCCTAAGACAGTGGGCCTTTGCGGCGGATCGCAGCTCTTCTTCATCGGACGAAATACTGCTGCGCAGCCGCGTTGAAACAGTCAGAAACCGGCGCAGCCTGCTTCTCTTGATGGAAGAAGGACAGCGTTATGTGGAGGCGGGCCGTTATCCCGGGCGGATCGGGACCAGCATCTATTTTCGCCAACCCGTTTCGGTGCAGCCCCTGAATGACGGCACGGCCTGGGTTACCGCCTACACCAGCAATGAACTGATCCGGATAGATGTAAACGGTCTGATCCGGTGGCGGGTCCGGGGACCCATCAACGGCTTTGACCGGCCCTACGACGTAGTCCGTTCCCCCGATGGAAGACTCTATATTTCTGAATACCGGGGAGGCAGGGTAAGCGTCCTTGACTCCGATGGGAACTGGCTTTCCTATGTGGGAAGCAAAGGAATCGGCCCTGGGGAACTGATGGGTCCCCAGAACCTGGCGGTGGATGAAGACGGTTACCTCTATGTGGTGGATTACGGCAACCGGCGAATTTCCAAATTCGGTCCCGAAGGTAATTTCCTTTTTTTCTTTGGAAGGAAGGGAGGAGACTTTAACGGTTTTCTTTCTCCCACCGGCATTGCCTGTATGGATGAACGGGTTTTTGTGGCCGATGGCGTGCAGAAACAGATACACACCTTTGACCGGAATGGAACTTATTTGGGAATTTTGGTTGAAGAAGGACTCATCGGTCCGGAAAGCATACGAATCGTAAAAAACTACAACTCAGGCTTGAGCTATGGATCGGATTTGAACAACAGTTCAGCCCTAAGCAGCGGTTCAGGACAACTCCTAGTAGCGGACACCAGCCGGATACTGCTCATCGATCCCGAATCTTCCATTGTCCGGGAGCTAGGCATGATAGGAGGCAACGCTCGAATCGTCGGAGCGGATACGGACAATAACGGCAACATCCTCGCCGCCAATTTCCGGGGCGATGAAGTGGCGGTGATGAATTCCGCCGAAGACATGGCATCAGGCTTTTTTGTCCAGATAGACCGGGTCGTGGCAGATAAATTTCCCCAGGTAACGGTGGAGCTTTCCGTCCAGGATCGCCGCCGCCGGCCCGTACTGGGACTGGATCAGCATAATTTCCTCTTGACCGAGCGGAACTATCCAGTACAGCAGCAGGAATATCTTGGCGCCGCCTATCTTTCCAGCCGTTATGATATTTCTGTATTGATGGAACGATCCGATCACAGCGCCCTTTTTATGGATGATCTTGCGGCGGCGCTGCGGGACATTACCGCCGCCGGCCCCCGCGTTGTATCGGTGGTTTCCGCCGGAGAAATTCCGGTCAAGGAGCGGGTTGGAGCGGGAGCCGCCGCTCTGGCTGCCGCAGCCCGGAACGGAAACTATACCCCCCGATGGCGTTTTGATACGGGCCTCCGGCTGGCTGCCACGGATCTCCTGGCGGGAGAAAAAAAGCGGGCGGTAGTTTTTGTCGGTTCCGGCACCATGGGAGAACTGGCCTTTGAACAGTACAGCCTTTCGGAACTGGCAGCGTATCTTGCCAATAACGGCATCGCTTGTTATGCTGTTATTGTTGGAGACGGGCAGGCGGGAGATGAATTGCGCTACCTTTGCGAAGAAACGGGGGGCGAAATTGCGGGTCTTTACCGGCCCTCCGGGGTAGGGCCGGTCATACAATCCATAGGCGTCAAAGGTTCCGGATCCTATGCGCTCAGTTACCGATCTTCCCTTCAAACTAATTTTGGCAGGAACATACTTCCCATAGAAGTGGAAGTGTACCTTATGGAAAGATCAGGCAGGGACAGGATCACTTATTTTGCCCCATTGGAGTAGGAACATATGTCACCACGAAAAATTATTATTATTGGAGCAGCGGGGCGGGATTTTCACAATTTCAATACCTTTTACCGGGGTAATACTGCCTACAAGGTAGTGGCTTTTACCGCCGCTCAAATTCCGGACATTGCGAATCGCAAGTACCCGGCCAGCCTTGCGGGAAATTTCTATCCAGAAGGAATTCCCATTCATGCTCAAGATGATTTGGAAAAACTGATCAAAGAAAACGATGTTGATGAATGCGTTTTTTCATACAGCGATGTCCCCTATTCCAGTGTCATGGGTGTGGGAGCCCAGGTTAATGCTGCGGGGGCGGATTTTACCTTGCTGGGTCACAAAGGCACCATGCTTAGGAGTACCAAACCCGTAATCGCTGTGGGGGCGGTGCGTACAGGCTGCGGCAAAAGCCAGACCTCGCGCCGTATCGCCGATGCCTTAATGGCCCAGGGCCTAAGGGTAATTGCGGTCCGCCATCCCATGCCTTACGGCGATCTGGAAGCCCAGAAGGTACAGCGTTTTGCCTCTATTGATGATCTTTCCAAGCAAAAATGCACCATCGAAGAAATGGAAGAATATGAACCCCATATTGCCCGGGGAAATGTCATTTATGCAGGAGTTGATTACGAGGCAATCCTTCGGACAGCGGAAAACGATCCCAAAGGCTGTGATGTGATCCTGTGGGATGGAGGAAATAACGATTTTCCCTTTTACCACCCGGACCTGATGGTAACGGTGGTGGATCCGCACCGGCCGGGACATGAACTTTCCTATTATCCCGGAGAAATCACCCTGCGCCTGGCCGATGTGGTGGTGATAAATAAAATTGACAGTGCGGATTTTGATAATATACAAACAGTCAGGAACAATGTTGAAAAAGTGAATCCCCGGGCCGCGGTGGTGGATGCTGCTTCTACTATAACTGTGGATAATCCTGGGGTAATACGCGGTAAACGGGTGCTGGTTATCGAAGACGGTCCAACCCTTACCCATGGGGAAATGAAGATCGGCGCCGGCATTGTGGCTGCCCGGCGCTTTGGCGCGGCGGAGATCATTGATCCCCGGTCCTTTGTGGTGGGTAAATTAGCCGAAACCTACCGGATCTATCCTAATATTGGTAAGCTGCTCCCTGCCATGGGCTATGGCGAACAACAGATGAAGGATCTCTCCGCCACCATTGAACGGGCAGACTGTGATTCTGTGGTCATCGCTACCCCCATCGATTTGGGAAGGGTTATAAAGATCAATAAGCCCAGCACCCGTGTTGAATACAGCTTGCAGGAAATTGGCCATCCGAACATGGATGATATCCTTAAGGACTTTATTAAGAAGATCAAATAATTGAGTTTTTACTAAAGTTTTAAAAAAGCCACAGTTGTATTGAAGATACCCGTGGATTATTTGTAGTAGCCGCACTTCTTTACTTCCGCTGTTTTTACGGCATGGAACAGCAGATCTGTCTCGGACTTCGCTAATCCCAGCGCTTCGTACAATGCCTTTGCTTCCTCCACTTTTCCCCGCAGTACCGGATGAATCGGGCGGAACAAAACACAGCAGTCCGCATGGGGAAGGATCGATGTTTCATAGGTGCCAAAATCCTTTGCCATGACCGTGATGGCTTCCTTGTCTATGCCAATAAGGGGGCGAAGTACCGGAAGCCGGGCACGGCTTTCGGTACAATGCAAATTTTCTATGGTCTGACTTGCCACCTGAGAAAGGCTTTCTCCGGTAATAAGACATTTTGCCCTGGTCTTAAGGGCGATGATCGAAGCGGCATCCATCATCGCCATCCGCAGCAGCACTGTACTCCATCCATCGGGGCATTTTTCCTTAATCTGTTTTTGTATTTCGGCAAGGTCCACAATATAGAGGCGGATCCCCATGGCATAAGAACCGGTAATGTCCGCCAGGCGGATCGTTTTATCCAGCGCTTCCTGTGAAGTATAAGGAGGAGTGTGAAAGTACACCGCATCCAGTCCCATGCCCCGGCCTGCCATCAGGCAGCCCGCCACGGGGGAATCTATCCCTCCGGAAAGGAGGAGCAGTCCCCGCCCGGCGCTTCCTGCGGGGAGCCCCCGACGGCCTTTTTTTTCTGCGCCGTATATGTAGGCCCTTTCCCGGATTTCCACGGAAATGACGGCTTCCGGGTTTTTTACATCTACTCGCAGTTCCGGTGTTTCCCTGCGCACTGCATCTCCGGCGGCGCAGCAAATTTCATAGGAATTCAAGGGAAAGCTCTTGTCGGCCCTGCGGGCTTCTACCTTAAAGGATTTTGCTCCGGAGGCAAAGATTTTTTTTCCTTCCTCCACACAGGCATCCAGTACTTTATCAACGATTTTTCCGGTTTTTCGGGCCCTGGCCCAGCCTGAAATTCCCATAAGGCGGGAAAGGGTCTCTTCCGCCCCTTCCGCTCCTTTTTCTGATGCACAGTGAATATAGATCCGCCCGGATCGGCTTTCCACCCTGGAACCGGGAGAATGGGAACGGAGCATCGATACTAGGTTGCGTCGCAGGATCAATTCAAATCCTTCGCGATTTCCTCCTTTTAGGGTGAGTTCTCCCATTTTTATCAGAATGATTGGCGCCATAACAGTATTGTATTATGCTTAAATTATAGTCATTCCGGTATTTTAGGTATAGCGGCGTTTTTTGTTTTTTTTTCGTTTTTTTGTAACAACCCCTTGACAAAAAGGTTATTATGTATATAAATTCATAAAGTACAAT